>ERZ838483.518-NODE-518-length-48323-cov-17.059563_pt1 | contig 48323 bp, 46 predicted proteins | sample MGYA00519939_ERZ838483 | MGnify/ENA primary metagenome ERZ838483 (study PRJEB31850, sample SAMEA3708836) | human gut metagenome | biome: human gut; feature: human-associated habitat; material: faeces | place: China | collected 2014 ... | reverse complement strand
CGGACAACGGCTACGAAGTAGCGGTTGACCTGCCGGGCTGCAAGAAGGAAGACGTTCAGATGGAACTGAACGACGGCTACCTGACCATTCAGGCAGTGCGCAGCCACAGCAACGATGAAAAGGATCAAGAGGGCCGCTATCTGCGGCGCGAATCTTTCTCCGGCACCTGTACCCGCAGCTTCTACGTGGGCGATGTGAAGAAAGAAGACATCCACGCGAAGTTCGAGGATGGCGTCCTGCACATCGAGCTGTCTGCTTCTCAGCAGACGAAGGCTTTGCCTGAGAACCCGAATCTGATTGCAATTGAGTAAAACGTTGGTCGTGTGAGCCAAGGCACAACACGCATAAAAAGCCCCCGGAGAGCGGTAAAACACCCTCCGGGGGCTTTTTTGCGCCCAAAGGAGCCAGGATACGGTGGATTTGTCCACTGAGAACGGACAACTGGCAAACACACCAGAAAATTTTTGCTGGAAAATCAAAAGGCTGTCACTTTTATGCTTTACAACTTTACCAAGATAAAGTAGAATAAAACCAGAACATCCTGCATCGGCTGCAGGAAAAGCCTGCACGGAACGTGCTGTGCAAAAGGCGTGGAAAAACACTGGGAAAGAAATGGGGAGACAGCATGGAGTTTGATCTTGCACGGCTGCAGCCTAAGGAGCGTGCCTCCTTTGCGCTGCGCGCGCTGTACGAAGCGGCGGGCTGCCGCAAATACCACATGGGCCGGTTTGAGGAGTACGGCCTGTACCAGGAAAACCGCAGTTTCCTCTCCTCGGAGCAGGTCATCACGTTTACTGATCTGGATGGCCGCCTGCTGGCCCTCAAGCCGGACGTGACCCTTTCCATTGCCAAGACGGCACAGCCCGCCCCGGGCGAAACGCTGAAATATTATTACCACGAAAACGTCTACCGCCCCTCGGCGGAGAGCCACACGTTCAAGGAGATCTCCCAGATGGGCCTTGAACTGCTGGGCCAGGTGAAAGAGCCGGAGGTGCGGCAGACGGTCTGCCTGGCGGCCCGGTCACTGGAGCAGATGGGCCAGCCGTGGGTGCTGGAGATCAGCCACATGGGCTATCTCTTCGGCCTGTTCGACGCGCTGGGCGTGCCGGAGGCCGCCCGCCCCGGCCTGCTGGAAACGCTGCGGGCCAAGAACATCCATGAGCTGCGGGCGGCTGCCAAAGCGGCGGGCCTTTCGGATGCCGATGCCAACGCCCTGACGGCCCTGCTCTCCCTCAGCGGGGAGTATGCCGTGGCCCTGCCCAAGGCCGCGGCCCTCTGCCGCAACGCCCGGATGGAGGCCGCCGTGGCCGAGCTTAACGCGCTGGCCGAGCCGCTGGCAAAGGCGGGCGGCAGCATCCGGCTGGACCTGACCCTTGCGGGCGAGATGGAGTATTACAACGGCCTCATTTTCCAGGGCTACCTCCGCCCCCTGCCCCGCCCGCTGCTCAAGGGCGGCCGGTACGACCTGCTGATGCAGAAATTCACCCCCGGGGCGGACGCCATCGGGTTTGCCGTCTATCTGGACGAGCTGGACCGCCTGAGCGCCCCGCTGCCGCCCGTCCAGCAGCAGAACGCCGATCAAGGAATGCTGAATGTGGCCCTGCCCAAGGGCCGCCTGGGCGATAAGGTCTACAACCTGCTGGCCAGGATCGGCTACGGCTGCCCGGAGGACTACAACGCCACCCGCAAGCTGGTGGTGGAGAACCCGGCGGCGGGCATCCGCTACTTCCTCGTCAAGCCCAGCGACGTTGCCATTTACGTCGAGCACGGCGCGGCGGATGTGGGCATCGTGGGCAAGGATATCCTGACGGAGGCCTCTGCCGATGTCTACGAGCTGCTGGACACCGGCCTGGGCAAATGCCGGATGTGCGTGGCCGCCCCGGCGGATTACCAGGACGACCCAAGCCGCCCGGTGCGGGTGGCCACCAAGTTCGTCAACATCGCAAAAAGCTATTACGCGTCCATGGGCCGGGACATCGACATCATCAAGCTGAACGGTTCCATTGAGCTGGCCCCCATCCTGGGCCTCTCGGACGTCATCGTGGACATCGTGGAGACGGGCACCACCCTCCGGGAAAACGGCCTGAAAGTGGTCACGGAGTTCATGCCCATCTCGGCCCGGTTCATTGCCAATAAGGCCAGCTACCAGTTCAAACACAACGAGATGGAACTCATGCTCACAAAGCTGCGGGCAGCACTTGCAGAACAGGAGGCAGCAAAATGATCAAGCTCTATGATTTTGACTCGCTTAAGCCGGAAGAGATTTTAAACCGCGACATCCGCGCCGAGAAGAACGTGGAAGACGTGGTGGACGCCATCCTTGCGGACGTCCGCACCCGGGGCGATGAAGCGCTGAAAGAGTATGCACTCAAATTCGACGGCGCCAAGATCGACGCCCTGCAGGTGACGCAAGCCGAGATCGACGAAGCCTTTGAGAATATGGATCCCTATTTCCTGGAGACCCTGCGGGAAGCGGCGGCCAACATCGAGAGCTTCCACCGCCAGCAGGTGCACAAGAACTTTGTGGTCAACGACAAGCCCGGCATCGTGCTGGGCCAGAAGTACACCCCCATTGAAAAGGCGGGTGTCTACGTCCCGGGCGGCACGGCGGCCTACCCCTCCACCGTCCTCATGGACGTCATCCCGGCCAAGGTGGCGGGCGTGTCCGAGATCGTCATGACTACCCCGGCGGGCAAGGACGGCAAGGTGAACCCCGTCATCCTGGCCGCGGCGGCCACCGCCGGCGTGACCAAAATTTTCAAGACCGGCGGCGCCCAGGCCGTGGCCGCGCTGGCCTACGGCACCCGGACCATCCCGGCGGTGGACAAGATCGTGGGCCCCGGCAACATCTACGTTGCCACCGCCAAGCGGAAAGTCTTCGGCAAGGTGGGCATTGATATGATCGCAGGCCCCAGCGAGATTCTGGTACTGGCCGATGGCGGCTGCAACCCCGCCTGGGTAGCGGCTGACCTGCTGAGCCAGGCCGAGCACGACAAGCTGGCCAGCCCCGTCCTTGTCACCGACAGCCCGGAGCTTGCCAAGGCCGTGCAGGCCGAGCTGGAGGTTCAAATCCCTCAGCTGCCCCGTGCCGCCATTGCCCGGGCCAGCGTGGACGACAACGGCAAGATCATCGTCTGTGCGGACCTGCACAAGGCCATTGAGGCCTGCAACATCATTGCACCCGAGCATCTGGAAGTCTGTGTGGAAGACCCGTTCGGCGTGCTGAACGAGATCAAGAACGCGGGCAGCATCTTCCTGGGCCGCAACGTGCCCGAGGCGCTGGGTGATTACTTCGCAGGCCCCAACCACACCCTGCCTACCAGCGGCACCGCCCGCTTCTCCAGCCCCCTGGGCGTGGACGATTTCGTCAAGAAATCCAGCTTTATTTACTACACCCGGGAGGCGCTGGGCGAGGTTGCCCCCCGCATTGCCGATTTTGCCGAGCGGGAGGGCCTGCACGCCCACGCCCGCAGTGTGACGATTCGATACGAGAAATAAAAGGCGGCTTGCCCTCTCAGGCCGCTTCGCGGCCAGCTCCCCCAAAGGGGGAGCCAAGACCTCTCCCTTTGGGAGAGGTGGCATCGCGTTAGCGATGACGGAGAGGGCTAGGATGCTGACGAGGAGGCAGAAACGTGAGTAAATATCTTTCCAATACACTGCAAGCTGTCACCCCCTACACCCCGGGGGAGCAGCCGCAGGACCAGAAATACATTAAGCTCAACACCAACGAAAGCCCCTACCCGCCCTCCCCGGCGGTGCTGGACGCCGTGAGCCGGGCCGAGGTGGAAAAGCTCCGCCTCTACTCCGACCCCGCCTGTGCCGCCCTGCTCCAGACCGCGGCAAAGCACTTTGGCCTGCAGCCGGATCAGATCATGCCCGGCAACGGCAGCGACGAGAACCTCTTCTTCGCGCTCCGGGCGTTCTGCGATGAGAGCCACCCGCTGGCCTATGCCGACATCACCTACGGCTGCTATGGCGTCTGGTGCGGGCTGCTCCACATCCCCAGCGATATCGTTCCCCTGAAAGAGGATTTCACGCTGGACCCCGCCGATTACTACGGCCGGAACGAGACCATCGTCATTGCCAACCCCAATGCCCCCACGGGCCTGGCCCTGCCCCGCAGTGCCATTGAGGGCATCCTGAAAGCCAACCCCAACAACGTGGTCATTGTGGACGAGGCCTATGTGGACTTTGGCGGGGAGAGCTGCGTGCCCCTCATCGACCAGTACGAGAACCTGCTGGTGATCCAGACGTTCTCCAAATCCCGCCAGCTGGCGGGTGCCCGGCTGGGCTTGGCCATGGGCAATGCAAAGCTCATTGCAGACTTGAATCGGGTCAAGTTCAGCCTGAACCCCTACAACATCAACCGGCTGACCCTGAAAGCCGGTGAAGCCGCGCTGAACGATACCGCCTATTTCGACAAGACCCGCGCGGCCATCATCGAGACCCGTGCCTGGACGAAACAGCAGCTGGAAGCGCGGGGCTTCACCTGCCTGGACAGCCGCTCCAACTTCCTGTTTACCAGCACGGAGCGGAAAAACGGAGCGGAACTTTACAAAAAGTTGAAAGAAAAGGGCGTGCTGGTGCGGCATTTCGATGCCCCGCGCATTGCCAACTGGCTGCGCGTCACCATTGGCACGCCGGAGGAAATGCAGGCGCTGCTGGCAGCTCTTGACAAGATTTTGGAGGAATGAGCCATGCGGGAAGTGAGCATCGAACGGAACACCAACGAGACGCAGATCGAGCTGACCCTCAATCTGGACGGCGCGGGCCGCTATCAGGTGGACACGGGCTGCGGCTTTCTGAACCACATGCTGGAGCTGTTTGCCCGGCATGGCCGCTTTGACCTCGTCCTCACCTGCCACGGCGATGTGGAGGTGGACTACCACCACACCACCGAGGATATCGGCATTGCACTGGGGCAGGCTTTTGCCAAGGCTCTGGGCGATATGCGGGGCATCCGCCGCTACGGCAGCTTTACTCTGCCCATGGACGAAGCCCTCATCCTCTGCGCGGTGGATATCTCCGGCCGCTGCACCCTCAACTGGGATGTCCACTGCAAGACCGAAAAAGTAGGCGATTTTGACGTGGAGTGCGTGCAGGAGTTCTGGCTGGGCTTTGCGCGCAACCTGCCCGGCACAGTCCACTTTGTACAATTTGCAGGCGAAAATACCCACCACATTCTGGAAGCCTGCTTCAAGGGGGCGGGCCGCGCGCTGGCCGAGGCCGTCCGCATCGACGCTGCCCACCGGGATGAGATCCCCTCCACGAAAGGACTGCTGGTATGATCGCAATGGTTGATTATGGCGTGGGCAATCTGTTCAGCCTCAAATCCAGCCTGGCCCATCTGGGGCTGGAAGCGGTGGTCACGGCAGACCCTGATGAGATCCGTGCCGCCGACCGCCTGATCCTGCCGGGGGTGGGAGCCTTTGGCGACGCCATGGAGAAACTCACCGCCACGGGCCTTGTGCCGGTAATAAAAGAAGAGGCCCGGAAAAAGCCCCTGCTGGGCATCTGCCTGGGGATGCAGCTCCTGTTTGAGAAAAGCTATGAGTACGGCGAGCACCAAGGCCTCGGCTTTGTCCAAGGCGAGGTCTGCCCGCTGGAGCCGGACCTGAAAGACCCGGCGCTGAAAGTACCCCAGATCGGCTGGAACGCCCTCCACATCCTCCGGGACGACCCGCTTTTCCAATATATCCAGGAGGGCGAGTACGTCTATTACGTCCACAGCTATTACGGCAAACACTGTACCGCCAGTACGCTGGCCGTCAGTGATTACTCCATCCCGGTCACGGGCGTGGTGCGGGCGGGGAATGTCTACGGCACCCAGTTCCACCCGGAGAAGAGCGGCGACACCGGGCTGCGGATCTTAAAGGCGTTTGCAGAATTGTGAGGAAATATCATGAAGCTATATCCCGCCATTGACCTGCGGAATGGTCAGGTCGTCCGCCTGACCCAGGGCGATTACGATAAAATGACCGTCTACGGCACCGACCCCTGCGCCCAGGCGCGGCAGTTTGTGGCCGCAGGGGCAAAATATCTCCACGTTGTCGATCTGGACGGCGCAAAAGACGGTATCCTCTCCAACTATGACACCATTGCCGCACTGGCAAAGCAGGGCGGCCTGTACCTCGAGGTGGGCGGCGGCATCCGCACCGAGGAGCGGATCGAAAAATATCTCTCCCTCGGCGTGGGGCGCTGCATCCTGGGCAGCGTGGCCGTGACGGATTTTGAGTTCACGGCCCGGATGCTGCAAAAGTACGGCGATAAGATCGCGGTGGGCGTGGACGCCAAAGATGGCTTTGTTGCCATCCACGGCTGGAAAGAGGTCAGCGCCGAAAAGGGCGTGGACTTCTGCAAGCGGCTGGCGGCAGCGGGCTGCAAAGCCATCATCTACACGGATATTGCCTGCGACGGCGCCATGCAGGGCACCAATCTGGCCCTCTACCGCCAGCTCTCGGCCGAGGTGCCGGGGGTGGAGTTCACGGCCAGCGGCGGCATTTCCTCGGAGGCAGAGCTGCTGGAGCTGGAGCGGATGGGGGTGGCGGCCGCCATCCTGGGCAAGAGCCTCTACACCGGGGCACTGGACCTTGCCCGCTGCGTACAGCTGGTACAGAAATAAACGAAAGGGAAACGCAAGATGATCACAAAACGCATCATTCCCTGTCTGGATGTCCGGAATGGCCGGGTGGTCAAGGGCACCAACTTTGAGGGCATCAAGGATGTGGCCGACCCGGTGGAAATGGCCCGGCTCTACAACGCTGCCGGGGCCGATGAGCTGGTGTTCTACGACATCACGGCCAGTTTTGAGGGCCGCGCCCTCTTCACGGAGATCCTGACCCGGGTGGCCAGCGAAATCTTCATCCCCCTGACGGTGGGCGGCGGCATCAACACGCTGGAAGATTTTGACCGGGTGCTCAAGTGCGGGGCCGATAAAGTCAGCGTCAACTCGGGAGCCCTCAAGAACCCCAACCTCATCCCGGCGGCGGCCCAGCGGTACGGCAACCAGTGCGTCGTCCTCTCGGCAGACGTCAAGCGGGCGGACGGCCAGTTCCGCGTTTTTGCCAAGGGCGGGCGCGAGGATACGGGCCGGGACGCGCTGGACTGGATCGCATGGGCCGTGGACCACGGCGCGGGCGAAGTCTGCCTCAACAGCATTGACACGGACGGTGTCCGGAACGGCTTTGATCTCGAGATGCTGGATGCCGTTGCCAGCCGGGTCAGCGTGCCCATCATCGCCAGCGGCGGCGCGGGCAAAAAAGAGGATTTTCTGGAGCTGTTCGGCCACAAGGGCATCGACGCGGGCCTGGCGGCGGGCATTTTCCACCAGAAGCTGCTCACCATCCGGGAGTTAAAGGAATACTTAAATAAAAATGGTGTGGAAATGCGGCTGTGAACCCCTTGCGTTTCCCATCGGAATCGGATAAACTATAGGTGTCCCCATTCGGGGCGGGAGTATTACCATGGAACTGAAATTTGATGAAAAAGGTCTGATCCCTGCCATCGTGCAGGACCACTACACCAAAGAGGTGCTCACCCTCGCGTACATGAACGCCGAGACGCTGGCGCTGACCATTGCGGAGGGCCGCACGGTCTTCTGGAGCCGGAGCCGTCAGGAGATCTGGCGCAAAGGCGAGACCAGCGGCAATGTGCAGCGGGTGGTGTCCATCACCGCCGACTGCGACGCGGACGCCCTGGTGGTGGAAGTGGTAAAAGCGGGCCCCGCCTGCCACACCGGCGCGGAGAGCTGCTTCTTCAACGAAGTGTATGTCTCCCCGGAGCTCAAGCAGTTCAGCTGGCAGGGCCTGTACGACCTCATCAAGGGCCGCAAGACCAGCCCCAAGGAGGGCAGCTACACCACCTACCTGTTTGAGAAAGGCAAAGAGAAGATCCTCAAAAAGGTGGGCGAGGAGTGCACCGAGGTCATCATCGCGGGCGAAAAAGAAGACAACGCCGAGACCATTTATGAGATCAGCGACCTGGCTTACCATGTGCTGGTACTGATGGTGCAGGCGGGCATCACGGTGGAGGATATCACCCGTGAGCTGGAAAAACGACACGTTATTGACCACAAGGTCAAACAGGAAAGGATGCAGTGAGTTCACTATGGCAGATTTCAAGAAGTCCAGTGTGCATTGTCACTCGACGATGTGCGACGGCAAAAACACCTTGCAGGAGATGGCCAGCGCGGCCTGCGCGCAGGGCCTGACCACATTGGGCTTCACGGGCCATAGCTATACCCAGCGTGACCGCGAATACTGCATGAGCCCCAGCCGTACCGCCCAGTACAAGGCCACCATTGCCAAGCTCAAGACCGAGTATAAGGGCAAGGTGGATATCCTCTGCGGCATCGAGTGGGACATCCTCAGCGAGGACAAGCGCGCAGGCTATGATTACTGGATCGGCAGCGCGCACCACCTGTACGGCAAGAACACGGGCAAGTATTATGAGATCGACTTCCGCCCGCAGGATCTGCACGACTGTATTTACGATGATTTTGACGGCGACCCGCTGGCCGCTGTGGAAGCCTACTTTGCCGAGGTGGAAAAGGTGGCGGCCATGAAACCGGACATCCTGGCCCACATTGACCTCATCAAGAAGCTGAATGCCGAGGGCGAGTTCTTTGATGAAGAGTCTCCCCGCTACAAGGCAGCTGCCCTCAAGGCGCTGAACGCGGCCAAAGAGAATGGCTGCCTGCTGGAGGTCAACACCGGCGGCGTCTACCGCGGCTACCGCAAGGACTTCTACCCTGGCCCCTGGCTCCTGACCGAGTGGCACAAGATGGGAGGCAAGGTCATCATCACCTCCGACGCCCACGATACCGCCAGCCTGACCTTTGGCTTTGATGAGGCCGCTGAGGCGGTGAAAGCCGCAGGCTTTACCAGCGTGGAAGTGCTCACCGTCAACGGCTTTGAGACCCAGGAGCTGTAAACAACAAGGAAAATGAGACAAGGCTGCTGTGCAACTGCATGGCAGCCCTGTTTTTGCGATAAATTTTGAGAGGCAGGAACCCTATGACCCAGACCATCCCCGCAAAGAAAAATTTCTTCAGCCAGAATGTGGACCTGATGAACGGCCCCATTTTCAAGAGCCTGTTCGTCTTCATGCTCCCCATTTTTGTTTCCAACCTGTTCCAGCAGCTGTATAATACCGTGGACACCATGATCGTGGGCAATGTGCTGGGCGACACGGCATTGGCCGCCATTGGCTCCTGCGGCTCGATCTACGAGCTCCTGGTCGGATTCGGCATTGGTATTGGCAACGGCCTTGCCATCGTCGCAGCGCGTTCCTACGGGGCCCAGGACGAGGACCTGCTCAAGAAGACCGTGGCAGGCTCTCTCGTCATCGGATTTTTGTCCTCCCTCTGCATCACGCTGGCAGGCCTTGTGGGCCTGCACCCGCTGCTGGTGCTGCTGGACACCCCGGCGGAGATCCTGGAAGAGGCCTACAGTTATATCCTCATCATTGACGTGGGCGTGCTGGTCATGTTTGCGTACAACCTCTGTGCAGGCCTGCTCCGGGCCATCGGCAACAGTTTCATGCCGCTGGTCTTCCTGCTGATCTCCTCGGGCCTGAACGTGGCGCTGGACCTCGTGTTCATCGCCGTCGTCGGCATGGGGGTCAAGGGAGCGGCCGTGGCCACTGTCATTTCCCAGGGCGTTTCGGTGGTGCTCTGCATCTTCTATGTCCTCCGCAAGACCCGCGTGCTGGTGCCAGAGCGCAAGCACTTCCAGGTGGGCAGAAAGCTCTACTGGGACCTGTTCAGCCAGAGCATTTCCATGGGCCTCATGAGCAGCATCGTCTCGGCAGGCTCCGTGGTGCTGCAATATGGCATCAACGGGCTGGGTACGCTGGTCATCGCCGGACACACCGCCGCCCGGAAGATGTTCGCCTTTACGGATATGCCCCTCATTGCCATGGCGAATGCAGGTTCCACGTTCGTCTCCCAGAACTACGGCGCAAACCACCCGGACCGTGTCCGCAAGGGGATGCGGGAAATTTACCTTTATTCTGTGGTGGTGGCCGTGCTGGCTGTTCTGTTGATGAACGTGGGCGCCGAGTGGATGGTCAAGCTGATCTCCGGTTCCAGCGAGGCGGTGGTGCTGGAAAACGGCGCAAAATATCTGATCTGGAACGCGCCGTTCTACGCGGTGCTGGGTGTGCTGCTCTCCACCCGCTATGCCCTGCAGAGCCTGGGTCAGAAAGTGCTGCCCCTCTTCTCCAGCGTCATTGAGTTTGTGGGCAAGATCCTGTTCGTGCTGCTCTTCATCCCCCGCTTTGCCTACGATGCCGTCATCCTCTGCGAGCCCATCATCTGGTGCTTCATGACGGTGGAGCTGGTGCTGGTCTACCTGCACGACCCGTTTGTGTTCCCGAAAAAAGCGAAAAATTAAGAATAAAACGCAAGAAAAGCGCTGCCAATGGCAGCGCTTTTTTGTTACGAGGATCTGAATTTTACAGTGCCGAATACCCAAAACTGTTGACCAAGGCGTCAATGTGCTGGCCTGCCTTGCACAGGGGGCACTCGCGGGAGTCATAGCTGGCGTAATCGGGCAGGCTGGAGGGGTCAAAGATGGAAGTCACCGGGATGCCGGCGCACTCAGTGGTGGTGGCAAAGATGGCGGAAAGGCCGGCCACCGTGCCGCCGTAGTAGTTGACAGCCTCGACCGCGGCCTGCGCCGTGTAGCCGGTGGTGATGGAGGCGGCCAGGATGAGCACATGCTTGCCCTTGACCATGGGGGCCAGATTGTCACGCAGGATGATCTGGCTGCCGGTGGTGTACTCCGGGGTAATGACGTAGATGGTCTGGTGGGCGTTCATGTTGGAGAAGCCGTCTTTCGTCAGCTCGTTGGCCAGGCAGGTGCCAATGACCTGGGTGCCGTCCAGGCAGAGGACAGTGTCCACGATGGTGTTATGCTGGTAGGCCGCCACAAGCTCTTTGGCCACGGCTTTGGCTTCGGACAGGCGGGCTTTCTGGGTGGTCACGTCGATGTAATAGTTGATATGGCTGTGGCTGGTGGCAAAATGGCCTTTGGCCACGCGCAGGAACAGACTGCTCTTATTGGTGGGAAGTTTTACCATATTGATCATAACTGCAACACTCCTGTTCTGATAAATGCGGCGCGGACGCCCTTGCCGAAAACACAAACAGCACAGCAGCTCTCCTGAGCCCGCCGCTGTGCTCCCCTCCGTTTTCATGCATCTATTGTAACAGCAAGCAGGCACTGTGCACAAGACACAAAACCACTAAAAATCCTACCGAAAACTTGAGCAGTATGACGTGAAAAGGGCGCAAAAAAGCCGCCCGGCACTGCCAGGCGGCGGAAAGCGCAAAAACTAAATTACTTAGCCATATTGCTGAGAATATACTCACCGGTCAATTTCCAAGTGGCACCATACTCAGTGTAGGGGTCGGCATCAGGCTGATAGAAGAAAGTAACGACGTCTTTTTCGCCCAGAGAGGAAACACCAGAAATAGTAATAGTGCCCTCAGCGGTCTTGTCTTTCTTCAACTGGGCATTGTAAAGCTCTTGACTAATCTTCAGATTGCTGAAATCAGAAGCATATTTCTTGGTGGTTTCTTTCCCGGAATCGTCGGTACTGGTAATACCGACATAGAAGCAAGAATTGTTGACACGCATCGGATTGCCGCGACCGCACTTAACGCTGAAATCAAAAGTAAGCGTGCGATCGGAAGCATTATAAGTTGCACCAGAAAGCGTGGACTGTGCCTGCAGGACGGTGATTTTGCCATACTCCGTACGGGTAGCTTTGTTATCATCCTTGGAGCAGCCAGTGAACATGCTGGAACCAGCCACAGCCACAGCAGCAACAGCGGTATATTTCAGGAAAGAGCGGCGAGAAAATGTTAAGGACATAATCGTTCCTCCTCGTATGTACAAATACAATTTTGCAAGTTTGCTCAAAAAGCATTACCTATAAAATAGGCGAAAACAAAGCAAATGTCAATGGTTTTGCAAATGTTTTTGTGAAACTTTTGGCCTTGCTCTGTCCAAAACTGACGAAATTTCGTCCCGCAAGATCAGGCTTTGGCCACATCGGAAGCGCTCAGGCTGAAAGTGAGCGTCTTGTTGGTGACAAAGGTCGGGGTATAGGTGACCGTGATCTGCTGCCAGCCGGTGGGCACCATGCAGACCAGCTCAATGTAGCCGGAGCGCTGCGGGGGCAGGCTGGGGGCATCGGTAAAGGTCTCGGTGGTGCTGTCGTACAGGGAGATGTAAGCGCCGCTCTCTACGTCGGCACCATCGCAGACCACAGCAAAATCGGTGGTGGAAGCGGACAGAGCGTGGAAGTAAGGAGCCGTGTTGGCAGCCTTGGCGGCATCGGTATTCAGCGGGTAAGCGGCGTTGATCTCTGCAATGTTGGGGGCACCGATGTTGAACGTGACGCTGGAAGAGCGGTTGACGGCGGTGACCAGCACAGCCACATACTCATGGCCCGGGACATCGGGGGCGGAAGTCAGGGTAAAAACGCTGGTCAGCTGGACACCCAGATTGTTCCAGTTGCTGACCTTATCGCCGACTTTGACCTCGACAGAAGCATTGGAGCTGGACTGGCAGCCGCCCAGCAGAGCAGCCGTGCCCAGAGCGGCGGCAGAAGCACCGGTGCACTTGAGGAACGTACGGCGGGAAATTTTATTGGACATGGGAAATGCCTCCTTCTATTGAATGCAGATCATGAAACGCTTTTCTGATACTTCGTTTATAACATCTTTTGCACCAGGATGCAAGCATTTACGTCCAGAATTTACACTTGTTTCACAGGGAGCAACAAAAACCTCACGGCTCCGGGGTCAGGCCTTTGACATGGGTCTCGCTGGTCTTGACCAGGTTGAGCAGGCTGGGGGTGTACAGCGGGAACTCGCGGGTCAGGCTCTCGGTGGTCATGGCGAGGCTGGAGGGGTCCTTGACGCCCTCGCCGCCGTTGACATCCTCCCCGGCCAGCAGGGCCTCCACGTTGGATTCCGCCATCTTCATCACGGCGTCGGAGTAGCCGGGCCAGCGGCGGGCCTCCACGCCAAACAGGCTCTGGGCGTTGTGAGGCTCGGCAGAATAGAGCAGCCGGAACATCTTGGCCACAGCCATCATCAGGTAGCTGCTCACCTCGGTGGTCAGAGCCTTGCTGTGGCACTGGCCGATCTTGGCGTACAGCACGTTGAGGCTGTTAGAGATCAGTTTTTTGTTCATGGTGGGCAGCACGCTGCCGTGGTAGATGTTGTCTTTCATCTTATCGGGGTTGGGCAGGTCCTCGGCCGAGAGCATCATGCCGTTGCGCTCGGCAGAACGGCCCAGCAGATAATCACAGGAAACATTATAATAATCGGCCACTTTGACCACAAAGTCCAGGCCGCATTCGCGGATGCCTTTCTCGTAGTGGGAGAGCAGGGCCTGCGAGACACCCAGATCCTCCGCAGCCTGTTTCTGGGTGATGCCGCGCTCCTTGCGCAGAAGTTTGATGATACGGTTAAATTCCATGATGTTTTTGCTCCTCGATGATGAAATTGGAACATCCTTGATTTTTGGTTTACAGCACGTTGATTATACACAATGGAAAACGACTTGTAAAGCAAGAAAAGTGACGGAATTTTTTGTCGATTTTCGTCATTTTTATCAAAAAACTTGCCCCTCCCCCATATCTATGCTAAACTAGAGGACAGAAAGCATACATTTTGTGGCACGCGGCAAAACAGGATCTTGCCTGCGGGGCCAAAATTCAGGATAAATTGAGGTAGTTTACATGAAAACGTTCAAACTTCATCTCATCCGCCATGGCATGACCGAGGGCAACCTCAAGGGGCTGTACATCGGCAGCGGCACGGATATCCCTCTGTGCGACGAGGGCCGCGCCCAACTGCAGGAGCTGAAAGAGCGGTTCGAGTATCCGCAGGTGGATACCGTCTTCTCCTCCCCGCTGATGCGCTCTGTGGAGACGGCCAATATCCTCTTCCCCAACGCCACCCACCAGTTCTCGGTGCACGACCTGCGGGAGGCGGGCTTCGGCGTGTTTGAGAACCGCCCGGTGAAAGAGCTGGTCAAGGATGAGGACTTTAAAAAGTGGATCACCCCCGGCTCCGGCTTTGTGCCCGAGGGTGCCGAGCCCACCGAGCAGTTCCATGCCCGCTGTGCCGAGACCCTGCTCAAGCTGTTTGAGTACATGATCCGGATGGATGTCACCGAGGCTGCCTGCGTGACCCACGGCGGCGTCATCATGAGTATGCTGAGCCAGCGTGCCCTCCCCTCCCGCCACCCGGAGCAGTGGATGGCCGACCCCGGCTGCGGCTACACGGTCCAGACCGATGTTCAGCTCTGGATGCGGGACCGCCTGGTGGAGGCCATCGACATCGTGCCCTTTGGCTATGCCGATACCCTGCGGGGCCAGGCCGAGACCGAGGAAAACGAAGCGTTTGAATAACGTGGGATCATAAGTCTGCAAAATCTTTGCCGCCGGGCACAAAACTGCTGCCCGACGGCATTTTTGCGGCAAAGAACGGGAAATTCCGGGCAAAAGCCTTGACAGGGTGCCCGGAATTTACTATTGTATAAAGTGAAACTTTTCCCTTGCAAGGAGGAATCCCCCGATGTCTCAATCTTTGTCGCGTCGTTCGTTCCTGAAATGCGCCGGGTCGGGTGCGGTCAGTCTGGCTGCTGCCCTGCTCACGGGCGTTTCGGCGGCCGCGCTTGCGCCCTGCTATCAGGGCGAACCTGCCCTGCTGGACGGCAAAGCTGCCGTCGAGCTGCTGGGCTATGCCCCGGCCCCGGGTCTGGGCGGTGCGCTGGTCTATCTCTCGGTGGAAAATCTCTCTGCAAAAACGCTGGCCGTGGGGGCCAGCTACCTGCTCAGCCGGGAGGTCGCCACCACCGACGAGCTCTATACCCTGGGCGTGGGCCTCGCCGCCCGGTGCGACGGCAAGCCTGTCCGCTGCGGCAGCTTTGCAGCGCCCCTCTACGGTGAGAATGCGGCGGATGCCTCGGCGTTCACGCTGAACCTCTCCGCAGGCCGCGGAGCCATGCTCCACTGCTTCTGTGAGGTACCGGAAAATTGGGAGACGCTGGAGCTGACCTATCAGCCTGCCTTTGCGGCCAGCCAGCCCATGACGTTCGTGGTGCGCCGCGGTGCCGATGAAGTCCAGCTGGGCCCTGTGCCCGCTTCCCCTGCCGAAGTGGGCAGCGTGGTGGACCTGTAAAGATTCCAAGAAAAACAAATGCCTCCGCGTCAGACCGGCGCGGAGGCATTTTTGCATGTTTGAGATTATTGGATCAGATTTTCTCCGGCGGAGTTGGTCACGGTCAGCTCCTGCCCGGTCACGCTGGAAACGAGGGCCAGGTAGCTCCGCCCGGCGTTCAGGGTCAGCAGCTCGCCGTCGGCATCGTAAAACTGGAACGTGGTGTCGGTGCCCTGCGTCCAGGTGATGTACCACAGGTGCCCGCCGTTGAGCCAGACGCCGCCGCCCATGGAAAGATCATAGTCAAACGTCTGCTCGTCATCCCGCAGGGCGGAAGCGCTGAACAGGACGAGCAGGTTGTCAAAGGCTGCCTGCTGGCCGTTGTTGGCGTCCAGCTGCGGGGTGCCGTCGGCGTGGAGCATGTTGTAGGTGGCGCTCTCGGCGTCGTAGGCAAAGCCCGTGGCGTTCTGTTCGTCGAACTGGAGCCGGACATTGACGGCATCGGGGGCCGTGGCATCCGGGACTTTATTTTCCATGCTCTGGGGCAGCAGGGCCGGGATGGTCAGAGGCGTGTCCTCCCCGGAGGTGCTGTCCGCCGCCGCGGAAGCGGCCGTCGTCACCCGGGATTCGGTCAGCGTGGAGGAGATGTTCAGCGTTTCCAGCGTGCTGGAAAGGGCGCTGCCGCTGGTGTACCAGAGGGGCGCGTTGCTCCACCCTGCCGGGCAGGAAAAGGCGTTGCGGCCTGCTTCCAGCGCATCGACAGGCCGCAGAGAATAATAATCAAGATAATTCTGGTCGAACTGCCCGCCGCCGCGCTGGACGGGGATCACCTGCTGGCCTACCAGAAGCCGCCAGTATAAGTCTTCGCCGGCGGCCACCGGGCCCACCTGAGGCACAGCGTTCACAGAGGGATAGACCAGACAGAGCCGGGTGCTGCCCTGCAGCTCGGTGCGGGCTTCCAGCACCACGGAAGCGGTGGAAAGCCCCCACTGGGTGGTGCTGTCCGAGGCGTTCTCAATGCTCACCGCCACGGGGCGCTGGCCCGGCCAGAGCTGCTCCTGCCCGGTGAGCGGGTCGGTGGGAACAGGCTGCTCCGGGGCGGGATCGGATGGCAGGAACGAACAGCCTGCCAGCAGGGCGGCACAGAGCCCGAGGCTGACAGCGGCCCGGAGCGCGGTTCCAATGCGTTTCATTCGCATCTCCTTACGGTTGCAGGCATGACTGCCCTTACTGATAGTTGAAGCTGCTCCACTCATCATCGTCCACCAGAGCGAGGTAGGTCTTGCCGCGGTTGAGGGTCATTTCCTCGCCGCTGTCGGTGTAGAGCTTGAGCGGATGGGTGGGGTGCGGCTTCTCCCAGCGGCCGGTCTGGACGCCGCCGTGGGTAAACAGATAAGCCTGCCCGCCCTGAACGTACTGGACCTCCTGCACGTCGTGGGAGTCACCCGCATAGGCGGCAATGTTGGCAAAACAGACCACCACATTGTCAAAGGTCAGCTGCTTGCCCGTCAGCTCGTCAATGGTGTCGCCATAGGCCTTTTTGGAGGGGTCGTACATGGAGAGCGAGTAGGTCTTGCTGCGGCTGCCGTAGGCCAGCTCCGAGCGGTAGTTGTCCGAGTGGCTGATGTGGATCTTCTTGGCCGAGGGAGTGCCGCTCAGCTTGTTGACCTCGTCGGTGCGGTAATCCGCAAAGCGGAAGAACGTGCTCTCGTAAGGATATTGCAGGCTGATGCCCGCGTTGGAAGCGGCCTGCCGGATCTCCTTGCCGGAGGTGAACTCGGTGTGCTCGTAGGCCACGTTGCGGCCCCGGCTGTCCCGGTGGGCCACATGGGGGTGGACGGGCGTGTTGAAGTAACTCTTGCCGCCGATGTTCAGGCCAGAATATTGATATACATTGACAAACTGGGTGCAGAAGATGCTCTCGCCGTCGTGGTAATAGAGTGCCTGCCAGGGCATGAGCAGCTGCAGGAACTGGTCGCGGCCGGAGCGGAGCGGGCCCACCTCCGGGATGTCATTGGCATCATGGAACAGCGCGCACAGGCGGGTGATACCGCCCTCTACCTTGCTCTCAATCAGGATGTCTGCCGAGCCGATGCCCCGCTGCGGGCGGGCATTCTGCCGCTCCGAGTTGGAGATGTTGTTGACCATCACGCCCACGATGCGGCCATTGGTGCGGTGGGCCTGTCCGGTCAGCACATCAGCGTCATAGACCGGCAGCGCGGCGGCTGCCTCGGACGACGCGGCCCCGGCCACGGACGATGCAGCCGCTTCACTGGAAGCCGCCACAGAGCCAGCCTCACTGGCGGCCGGTGCGTTGCCGTCCACCAGCTTTTTGATCCACCCGGACACGCCGCCGCCCAGCGCGGCGCTGCCCGCCCCGGAGCAGCCCGTCAGGGCCAGCAGCGCTGCCGCCATCCCCGAAAACCGAAGTACAGACCGACGAGAAATTTTCATTGCGGAAGACCTCCTGTAAAAGCGCTGAGCCGCCCGGCCCAGCGCGGTTGGGTGTAAATTTTGATTGATTTGATTGTACTGGTTCTTGTCCGGTTTGTAAAGAGGAAGTTCCGGCCAGCACCGGCCCACAGCCCGGCATGTCCTGCCCGCGGAAAAAGAAATGCGCTTTTTTGCACTTTACTCTTGCTTTTTTTGCCCGGGTGTGGTAATATAATTCGGCAATATGTTTTATTGCATGAATATGCGCTCGTAGCTCAGCCGGTAGAGCATCTGACTTTTAATCAGAGGGCCAGGGATTCGAGTTCCCTCGAGCGCACCAAAAAACCGCGAAGATTCGTTAGAGTCTTCGCGGTTTTTTCTGTTCCCGAATCATTGCATACCACCGGAGCTGACATTGAAAATGCAATCATACACTGCTATAATAAAATTGTGGTATTATTACCAAAAAATCAAGATGCAAAGCGTTTGCGATTGGCAAACATTCAGGAGGAACGCATGGTAACAGGAGCCATTAAAAATAAGGTAGACAAAATCTGGACGGACATCTGGGCAGGCGGCATCACCAATCCGCTGACCGTCATTGAACAGCTGACCTATCTCATGTTCATCCGGTCACTGGACGAGAAAGAGCTTGCCACCGAAGATTTTGAGAACATGGCGGGCGAAAAGATGGAGCACATCTTTCCGGCCAGCGAAGCAGGGCAGTCCATGCGGTGGAGCCGCTTCAAGGATAAGGACTCCCGCGAGATTTTCCTGACCATGCAGCAACGGGTGTTCCCTGCCATCAAAAAGATGAAGTATGGCCGTCTGCCGGACTTTGACGCAAACGGCGAGCTGGTGGAGATCGAGGACGACCCCACCCGCCCGGACGAGGGCAACACCGCCTTTGCGCGGTATATGGACGACGCCATGTTTCTGATTCCCACGCCGCAGGTGCTGCAAAAAATCATCACCGGGCTGGAGGATCTTTACACCCACGACATTGCCGACCTTGATATGCAGGGCGACCTGTATGAGTATATGCTGGGCAAGTTGGCAACAGCAGGGCAGAACGGCCAGTTCCGCACGCCCAAACACATCCGCGACATGATGGTGGAACTGGTGCAGCCCACGCCGGACGACTTTATCTGCGACCCCGCCTGCGGCACGGCGGGCTTTCTGGTGTCCAGTGCACAGTACCTCCGCGCCCACTACGAGGACAGCATGACCCCAGAGCAGTGGCAGCATTTTGCCGGCCCGATGTTCACCGGCTTTGACATGGACCGCACCATGCTGCGCATTTCGGCTATGAACCTGATGCTCCACTCCATCACGAACCCGGAGATCGACTACAAGGACAGCGTGTCGAAGCAAAACTCCATTTGCAGCAAGTATACCGTTTGCCTTGCAAACCCGCCGTTCAAGGGCACTGTGGATGCCGAGAGCATCAACGACGACCTGAAGGCCGTCACCAACACCAAGAAGACGGAGCTTCTGTTCCTTGCGCTCTTCCTGCGGATGCTCAAAACCGGCGGACGCTGCGCCTGCATCGTGCCGGACGGCGTGCTGTTCGGTTCCAGCAAGGCGCACCAGAGCATCCGAAAAGAACTGATTGAAAACCATCAGCTGCGGGCGGTCATTTCCATGCCCTCCGGTGTGTTCAAGCCCTACGCAGGCGTGTCTACGGCGGTGCTGGTGTTTACCAAGACCGGCGCGGGTGGCACCGACAAGGTGTGGTTCTACGATATGAAAGCCGACGGCTTCTCGCTGGACGATAAGCGTACCGAGGTGAAAGAAAACGACATCCCGGACATCATCGCCCGGTTCCAGAACCTCGACGCCGAAACTGACCGCAAGCGCACCGAGCAGAGCTTCTTTGTGCCAAAAGAAGAAATTGCCGCCAATGGGTACGATTTATCTATCAATAAGTACAAAGAGACCGAGTATGTGCCGGTGGAGTATCCCTCGACCACGGAGATTCTTGCCGATCTGCATGAGCTGGAAATGGAGATCACCAAGGGTCTGGCAGAGTTGGAGGAGATGGTGTGATGGCGAAGGTTCGGTTAGGAGATATAGCAACAGTAGTAACCAAAGGCACAACGCCGACAACAATGGGTTTTCAGTTTGAAGATGGCGGTATTAACTTTGTGAAAATTGAAAGCATTTCAGAAGATGGAACCTTTCTCAAAGAGAAATTTTCACATATTTCAGACGAATGCAATGTACAAATGCGCCGCTCGCAACTACAAGAAAATGATATATTATTCTCTATTGCAGGAGCCATTGGGCGGAGTGCGATTGTGACAAAGGAGATTCTTCCAGCGAATACAAATCAAGCTCTTGCAATCATTCGTGTTTCAAAGGGGAAAATCGACTACAACTATTTACTATATGCACTTTCATCTTCTGCAATAAATCAACAAGCAACACAACATCAACAAGGTGTCGCGCAATTGAATATCTCATTAAAAAATGTTTCAGATTTTTTGCTTCCAATTTATACAGAAGCAATGCAAAAACGAATTGTTCACAATTTAAAAAAGATTGACAAGTTGATTTCTCTCCGTAAGCAGCAGCTTGCCAAACTGGACGAACTGGTAAAGGCACGGTTTGTGGAGATGTTTGGGGACCCTATAAACAATCCTATGAAGTGGACTGTTTCCAAAATAGAAGATATTACAGCGCAAGAGAAAAATGCTTTAAAGGCTGGTCCGTTTGGTTCAGCGTTAAAGAAAGAATTTTATGTTAGATCCGGCTATAAAATTTATGGTCAGGAACAAGTTATATGCGGGGACGCTTCATTTGGTGACTATTATATTGATGAGGAAAAATATAAGGAACTAAAAAATTGCGCAGTACAGGCAGGCGATATTTTAATCAGCTTAGTTGGCACTTATGGAAAAACGCTGATAATGCCGGACAACTACGAAGCGGGCATTATAAATCCTCGCTTGATGAAGATAACACTTAATAAAAATAAGGTGACCCCAATTTATTTCAAGTATTATTTTGAATCGAATGCTTTAAAAGCGTCAATGGATGCCAATACGCATGGCGGAACAATGGGGATTTTGAATCTCGGAATTATTCGACAAATGAAAATTCAGGTACCTCCGCTTTCTCTTCAAAACCAGTTTGCCGCCTTTGTGGAACGTGTAGACCAGCAGAAACAGACCGTACAGCAGAGCCTTGAAAAGCTGGAATTGATGAAAAAGGCGCTGATGCAGGAATATTTTGGGTGACTCCCCCAGTCGCCTACGGCGACAGCCCCCTCACGGAGGGAGCCTTTGACGTGGCGGTGCCGAAAAGCCTCCCTCCTTGAGGGAGGTGGCACGGCGCTAGCCGTGACGGAAGGAGTTGTGCAGAAGAGCCTTGAAAAGCTAGAATTGATGAAAAAAGCGCTGATGCAGGAATATTTTGGGTAACTCCCCCAATCGCCTGACGGCGACAGCCCCCTCAAAGAGGGAGCCTTTGACGTGGCGGTGCCGAAAAGCCTCCCTCCTTGAGGGAGGTGGATGCGAGCAAAGCGAGCAGACGGAGGGAGTTTGTTCAGCAGGCGTCCCAACAACAAGGAGATGATTTTATGTCTTTACCTTATCAGAACAAGCTGATCCCGCGTGCAAAAGAACTGCGCAAGGGCGCAACCAAACAGGAAAATCATCTCTGGTATGATTTCTTATGCCGCTATCCCGTGCGGTTTCAGCGGCAAAAAACCATCGACCATTTTATTGCGGATTTCTACTGTCATGCCGCAAAACTTATCATAGAATTGGACGGCGCACAACATTACGACGAGCAAGGATTGGCTCGTGATAAGGGGCGCACTGCCATTTTGTCGGAATATGGCGTAGAGGTACTGCGCTTTTCTAATACTGAGGTGGAAAATGATTTCCGCCGCGTCTGCACTGTGATTGATTCAGCGGTGAACAAACGGATGCGAGCGTTTGCAGAGGAACTCCCCCAGTCGCCTACGGCGACAGCCCCCTCAAAGAGGGAGCCTTAACGTGACCGCAAGGCAAAAGCCTCCCTCTTTGAGGGAGGTGGCACGGCGCAGCCGTGACGGAAGGAGTGGGACAGCAGAGCTTGGAAAAACTGGAACTGATGAAAAAGGCACTGACGCAGGAATATTTTGGGTGAAAGGTGAAAACATGAATTATTATCCTAAACTGAAATCTCTTATAGATAAAATAGACGAACTTTTGAAGATTCCAGATTTGACAGCGGATTCAAAAGAATTTGTAGACTGGCAAATACGCACTGAGCTTTTTCTGTCAAGATGTTATGGTCAGGAAAGCACACAAATGAAACGGTTTCAACATACAGAGTTTGTTCCATATTTCGATTTTGACAATCGGAACGAAAGAAATAAAAAATGCAGGGATGGATTGGAGAAAACAAAAGAAATTTTTGAGATTTATCTGGATGAAATCGAAGAGGATAATTTCAATAGAACAATGGACTCAATACATGGAAAACTGAGCCGCCCACAACTATCTGTGGCTATACCGAAAATCGAAGAAAAAGTTATTAGCGGAAAAATAATTATGAAAAAGAAATATCAAGTTTTTATTAGCTCTACATATGAGGACTTGAAAGAAGAACGAGCGGCAGTAACGCAGTGTCTCCTGAATAATAATTGTATTCCAGTCGGAATGGAACAATTTCCAGCAAGCAATATGAGCCAGATGGAGTATATCAAAAAGATGCTTGACGACTGCGACTATTATATTTTGATTATTGGCGGGCGATATGGTTCGTTGGACGACGATGGAATTGGCTATACGGAGAAAGAATATAATTATGCAATTCAGAAGGGCATTCCCGTAATGGCGTTTGTTAATGCCCATCCTGAGAAGTTACCAAATGAAAAATGCGAACAAACAGATGCTGGACGAGAAAAATTTAAGGCATTCCGTAATAGGGTATGGAAAAATAAGAAACTTGTAAAAGGTTACGAAAATATTGGGGATTTGAAAACTTATGTCGTGGATGCAATAAATGCTGCAATACGAGAATGCCCAGGCATTGGCTGGGTACGGGGTGATTCAATTCCAGAGATGGATGAACAAACATTTGACAAGATGTTCAAGAAAAAGCTTGCAGAACATACTGCAACAGATGAAGAATTTCAAGAAATGCTTGATGAAATATTCGGCGATTCAAAAAAATAGGATAACGAAAAGAAGACGATTTTATGTCCAACTTTGGCTTTTTAGTCTCCGTCCTCTCCTATTTGCCGCCATTGAGGCCGAGAAAGTGTTCTCCACCTCCCCGGCGATGTGCGCAGTGAGACGCCGGAAGGCGTTGGAGCTGGCGGTGAGGTAGATAGCGAAAAGGTCAAATAAAAGACAAAGTTTCCAAAATCAAGTGTCGAAATATGTCTTGCCTTGTATAAAAGATTGAAGATGTGTGAACGCCGTGCTATAATGAGGAAAATTATGGAATTTCTTCAATGTGAAAGGAGCGCTTATGGCGTTTATAGTGGAAAACTGGGTAGATCTCGCGCTAATAATAGTTGGAGCATCTGCATTTATAACGTATTTCTTGCAAGGACGAAGAGAGAAGATAGACGCCGCCTCTGTGCTGGTTCTTCAAATTGATGAGCTTCTTGAAAAAATTGGTGAGATGTCCAGCTATATTGTAGAGGGACAGCTAAACAATACTGCCTTTTATGAATCACTTCCGCTGTTTGAAGAAAATTATTGGAATAAATATAAACATCTATTTGTAAAAAATATGGATGCGGCAGAGTATTCTGCGCTGAATAAATTTTATAACTATGCCTCTGAAATACAAGAACAGCACAAGCTTATGAAAAATCTACAGAGAAATGGTTTCTTTCAGACCCAAGGAGCGTATACACAATTAGAGGTTCAGAGTATTCTCAGAGATTTGGACACGCTGAATAGTTTACCAAATGCCCAAGCGCTTTCTAAAGCGGTAAGCGAAACGGTTCCTTCTAATACATCAGAAGAGAACAAGAAAATATTAGATTCTATGGTACAGCAGGTATTAACAGCTAACCCACAATTTGACATGTCTCGGTTCTGGGCAACATATAATCGACATCGGGGACAGATATATGATGTTCTGAATCAAGGTGCGCTGACATACTATGTGCCAAAACAAATTGGCCTTAGTTTGGAAAAATCAATTCAGGGTGCAATGAATCTTGGCATTGCGGGTCGTGATGGATACCGTGTGCTGAAAAAAATCTCGAAAAGGAAATTGTAAAATTGAAAGGAGTCTCCCACCATGTCCAACTTCTCCTATCTCTCCACTCATCCTGAATACTCCATGTTCGCATCTGCCGCCATCGAGGCCGAGAAAGTGTTCTCCACCTCCCCGGCGATGTGCGCGGTGGGGTGCCGGAAAGCGTTGGAGCTGGCGGTGAAGTGGGTGTATGCGGCAGATAAAACCATTACGATGCCCTACAAGGACAACCTGCAGTCCCTGCTGCACGAGCCGAGTTTCCGCTTCGCAGTGGACCGGGACGTGTGGAGCGTGCTGCCCAGCATCGTGAAGGCGGGCAATCTGGCGGTACATACAGGGCATAGTGTGTCGGCGGCGGATGCAGTGTTCAGCCTGCGGGGGCTGTTCGACTTCATCCAGTGGGTGGATTACTGCTACGGCACGGACTATGTGGAGCGCTCCTTTGATGAAACAGCCATCCCCGGCGAAAAGGTAACACTGGACGAAAAGAAGATCCGGGAACAGGAAAGCCTGCTGACCCAGAAGGATGCCGAGCTGGAAGCCCTGCGTAAGCAGGTGGAGAGCCTTTCGGCGGCATACACGGCGGGCAAACAGCAGAACCAGCAGTGCCGCACGTTTACCGCCGCAGACCTGACCGAGGCCGAGACGCGGCAGAAGATCATCGATATCGACCTCAAGTCCATGGGCTGGAAATTCACCGGGCCGGACGCCGATGTGCGCACCGAGTACGAAGTGGACAACATGAACGGCGTGCTGGGGCAGAAGGGCTATGCGGACTATGTGCTGATGGGCAAGGACGGCTTGCCGCTGGCGGTCATTGAAGCCAAGCGCAGCACCAAAGACCCCAACATCGGGCGCAAGCAGGCTCAGCTTTATGCAAACTGTCTGGAGCAGAAATTCGGCCGCCGTCCGATGCTGTTTACCACCAACGGCTATACCACCTATTTCTGGGATGAGCAGAGCGGCCCGCAGCGTGCCGTGAGCGGGGTGTTCTGCAAGGACGATTTACAGAAACTGATGAACCGCCGCACCGAGAAAAAGCCGCTGGACACCATCGAAATTGACGATAAAATCACCGACCGCTACTATCAGAAAAACGCCATCCGGGCTGTCTGCGCCCACATCACGCAGGGCTTCCGGCGCAATCTGCTGGTCATGGCTACTGGCACGGGCAAAACCCGCACCGCATCCAGCCTGACCGATGTGCTGAGCCGGGGCGGTCATGTGACCAACGTGCTTTTTCTGGCGGACCGCACTGCGCTGGTCAAGCAGGCGAAGGACGACTTCAAAAAGTATCTGCCGGACCAGTCGCTGTGCAATCTGTGCTCCTCCAAGGACGACAAGGCGGCGCGCATCGTGTTCTCCACCTACCCCACTATGCTCAACGCCATCGACAACGCCAAGACCAAGGACGGCGTGCCGCTGTTTTCGCCCGCCCACTTTGACCTTATCATCGTGGACGAGAGCCACCGCAGTATTTTCAAGAAATACCGCGCCATCTTCGACTATTTCGACGCGATTCTGGTGGGTTTGACCGCCACCCCGAAAACCGACGTGGACCGCAACACCTACGACTTTTTCGAGATGGAGCACGGCATCCCCACCTACGCCTACGATTACGATACGGCGGTCTACACCGACCATGTGCTGGTGCCTTACTACAACTACGAGGTCAAGACGAAATTCACAGAAGAGGGCATCCACTACGACCAGCTTTCACCGGAGGATAAGGCCCGCTACGAGGACGATTTTGCCGAGGACGACACCCTGCCCACCTTTATCCCATCCGAAAAGCTGAATAAGTTCATCTTCAACGCCAACACCGTGGACACGGTGCTGCAAGATCTGATGGAGCGGGGCATCAAAGTGGCGGGCGGCGACCGCATCGGCAAGACCATTATCTTTGCCCAGAACAAGCGTCACGCGGAGTTCATCCGGGAGCGTTTTTACAAGCTTTATCCGCAGCTGGAGCAGCAGTATCCGGGTTTCATTCAGCGGGTCGTCTGCGACGATGCTTATGCGCAGTCTATTATTGACGATTTCAAACAGCAGGACAAGCCGCCATTCATCGCTGTTTCGGTGGATATGATGGACACTGGCATCGATGTGCCGGAGTGTGTAAATCTGGTGTTCTTCAAAAAAGTGCGCAGCAAAACGAAGTTCTGGCAGATGATCGGCCGTGGTACGCGGCTCTGCCCGTCCCTTGCCTGCGTGGATGCCATCGACGGCGAATATACGGGCAAACGGCGTTTTCTGATCTTCGACTACTGCGGCAACTTTGAATTTTTCCGTCAGAAACCCAACGGCTACGAGAGCGCGGACACCAAAAGCCTGTCCGAGAGCATTTTCTGCAAGCAGATGCGGATCGCCGCCGCGCTGCAGGATGGAGCCTATGCGGACGAAAAATACAAGAACTGGCGTAAAATTTTAACAGAAACCTGCCGTGCCGAAGTGGGAGCGCTGAACCCGGAGCTGGTATCCGTGCGGCTGCACCGACAGGCCGTGGAACACTATCAAAAGCCGGAAGCCTTTGTCAGCCTGACCGAAACGGACAAGGGTACTCTGATGAAAGAGGTGGCACCGCTCATCTCGCTGGACGACAAAGATGAAGCCGCCAAGCGATTCGATAACTTTGTGTATGGCTTGCTACTCTGTGAACTGGAAGGTCTGCCGGGGCTGGGCCGCGCCCAGAAACAGCTGCGCAGCACGGCGGCAATGCTGGAAGGGAAAGCTACCATCCCACAGGTGCAGGCAAAGCTGTCCCTCATCCGGGAGGTGCAGACGGACGAATTTTTGACCTCGCACGATCTGCTTCGCTTTGAGGAAATGCGGCAGGAACTGCGGGAACTCATCAAGTTTCTGGTGGACGGTGTAGAAGGGCAAAAGCCTGTCTACACGGCCCTTGCCGACCCGGTACTGGAACAGACCGAGGGCAAAGCGCTGGATTCCGGCTACGATTTCGGCGAGTACCGGGAACGTGTGAACCGCTACATCATGGAGCACCGCAGCGATACGCTGGCCATCCACAAGCTGACCCAGAACATTCCGCTTTCCCGGGGCGACTATACCGAGCTGGAACATATCTTCACCTGTGAGCTGGGCAGCAAAGAGGACTATGCACGGGAGTTTCGGGATACGCCCTTTGGTCTGCTGGTGCGTAAAGTGGCAAAGCTGGACCACGATGCTGCCATGCAGGCATTTTCAAAATTTATCAATGACGAATCGCTGAATGCAAAGCAGATCGCGTTCGTGCAGAAGGTCATTCATTACATCGAGCAGAACGGTTATGTGGAAAGCAAAGCGGTGCTGATGAAACCACCCTTTGACCAACCCATCCTGTTTACCCGCCTGTTTGATGGTAAAATGGGCGGAGAACTGATGGAAACGATCAATTCGGTGAAAGAGAATGCCACCCATGTGACCGCATAAAGTGGTAGAATATACTAATAAAATACGGTATAATACGCTTGAACGATATTGAACTGAATTGCAGGTGATACCATGCCTTTTCCCCTCGACCATTACATTGAAGCCTCTCATGTTGATTACAAGGAACGTCTTGAAGAGAAAAAGCCGCGCAGCTGGCTGAAATCCGTGTCGGCATTTGCCAATACCGAGGGCGGACGCCTGATTTTTGGCGTAAAGAACGAGCCGCGCAAGGTCGTAGGATTGGAAAATCCGCAGGCTGTGGTAAGCAGATTGACGGAACTTATCAAAGTCCGCATTGACCCTACACCACGCTATCGGGTGCGGGAGGTCGAAATAGAGGGCAAGTCCTGCGTTGATCTGGAAGTACAGGACGGCCCGGCGTATCCATATTATTATGCCTTTGACGGTTCCCATACGGCCTATGTGCGGCATGGTGACCAGTCCGAAGAAGCCACTTCACGGGAACTGAACGAGCTGATACTGCAAGGTATGAACCAGACCTTTGATGCCCTGCCCAGTTCTTATCGAGTGGGTGATGTCAGTTTTACACTGCTGGCCGCGACGTTTAAGACTCTGAAAAAAGAGGATTTCGACCTCGAAAAAGACTTGCCATCCGCAGGATTGGTAACAGATGATGGACAAATCACGAATGGCGGCCTGCTGCTTTGCGATCAGGGCGTACTGAAACAATCCCGTATTTTCTGCACCCGCTGGAAAGGCAACTACAAAGGCAGCATTGAAGAAGATGCTCTGGATGACAAGGAATTTCAGGGTGCAAGTCTGATCACGCTGCTGCAAAATGCGGAAGATTTTGTTCGCAACAACAGCAAAAACCCGTGGAGCATCCGTGGTATGACCCGCGAAGAACGCAGTGATTACCCGTATAAGGCCGTTCGTGAGGTGCTGGTCAATGCGCTGATCCATCGGAATTATCAGATTCTTGGTTCGGAGATTCATGTAGAAGTGTTCGATGACCGACTGGAGATCACTTCACCGGGCGGTATGATGAATGGCCGCAGGGTGCAGGACATGGATATCCGGCACATTCCGTCTATGCGGCGCAATCAGGTGATCTCGGATGTGTTCTCGCGGCTTGGCTTTATGGAACGCCGTGGCAGCGGCATTGACCGCATCCTGAACTCTTACGTGGAAGTAGCCCAGAAGCCGACTTTCTACTCAGATTCGGATTTCTTTATCGTCACACTGCCGAATAGAAGTGTAGCGACTCCGGCACAGGTCAGTATGGAAAGTGTGGCAAGTGGTGCGGAAAGTGCGGAAACCTCTGCGGAAAGTACGGAAACTTCTACAGTGCTCCACGGAATGAGTACGGATGCCGAAGTGAGTGAACTTTGCGAAAGGCTGAATGGCACGAGACTAACTGCAAGTACAAAAGAGCGGACGCTTGAACTTTTCAAGAGATATCGGTATCAATATCAGTTCCGCAGCATAAACGTTGCACAGCTATATGGCGTTCAGAAATCTCGTGCATCCTCTATCATCAAGAATCTTATCAAGCATGGATTGGTGACGTCACCAGAATATGGCGTATACCAATTTGTGAAGAAGTAACACCGCTATCAACAGGTGGTTTTTGAAAACCAAGCGGTAAAGCTGTTACAGCCCATGGAACGGCTTAATATAATTTGAATTATCATAATTGAAATTATATTATCGCACAAAAAATGCCCACTCCCCTGAGAATCTCAGACGAGTGGGCGTTGTTTTATAAATCTCTCAGTGGTGGCAACCGCCGCCGCAGCCATGCTCACCGCGGCTATGGCCCGCTTCACGCCTGTTTTTCGCGCGGAGCCAGCAGGGAGTCGATGGTTTTCACCAGTGCTTTGCCCCGGCGGCCAAGGAGCTTGGGCAGCAGGATCCGGGCCATGGCCCAGACACCGGCAAAGTTGTACAGAATGATGCCCAGCGTGATGAGGCCGGTCCAGAGGCCGTAGAGAGGCACCTCGGCCAGCAGGACAAGAGCCTCTCCGGCCAACACTGCAAAGTTGAGCAGGACGCGGGCGGGGTGGATGCTCATGCCGATCATGTTGTGGGCGTCGATGGCGCGGAGGGTGAACACCACGCCCAGGCCCAGGAACGACGCGTAAGTCGCGCCCACAGGACCCCACCACTTGATGAAAAAGTAGTTCATGATGCAGTTGCTCACGGCACCTGCCAGCATGGTCCAGAGGCTGTGGGTGGATTTTTTGTTGACGACGTAGACGCTGTTGAGGAACTGGTTGAAGCAGCTGCAGGTGGACGCCAGTGCCAGGAACGGCACAAAGTGCCAGGCGGTGTAGTAGTTGGACTTCATGATGTGCATGACCGGGCGGCAGAGCCAGATGATGCCCGCCGCGCAGCAGAACAGCACGCTGGAATAGGTGCGGAAGATTTTTGTAAAGAACTGGGCGCGGCCTTCCTCTTCCGTCACGGCGGAGAGCTGCCAGGCGTCGTAGAAGATCAGGCCCAGGGTGGTCAGGATGGTGGGCAGGAAGTAGCCGGTGGAGAGCAGGCCGCTCCAGGCGTCGCCGCTGTGGCCGTCGATGCCGTCGCACATCTCACGGACAAAGAACAGGTCCGATGCGTTGATGACCCAGAAGCTGATCTGGGCCGGGATCATGGGCAGGGAGAAGCGGAGCATCTGCTGCCAGAGGTTCTTGTTCAGGCCCTTGAGCTCCACATAATTCCACAGCTTGCCGGTCAGGCAGAGGAAGAGGACGCTGACCAGGTCGCCGCTGATGATGGCCAGCAGGTAGCCGTTGGCACCCAGCTGGAAGCCCACCAGATAAAGGACGTAGAACATCAGAGTGGCAAAGGTGCAGAGGATGCCGTCGATGGCCACCAGCTTGTTCCACTGGCGGCTGCGCACAAACTGGGTGCAGAGGGTGCGCAGACAGCTCATGAGGATATAAAGGTAGATGAGCATACCGTACTGGGCCATATCAGGCAAAAACTGCACCACTGGCCAGAAGATCACCAACAGGCCGAAACCGGCCAGAATGGTGAGCAGGCCATTGGTGAACACCTGCTTTTCGCTGTTGCCCTTATCCAAACCGAACCGGATGATGGCGTTGGACATGCCCATGGAGACAAAGGGGATGAGCAGGTTGGCGTACTGGCTCAGGATCTTGGCCAGGCCCAGATCGGAGATCTCGGCCATGGCGTAGGTCAAAAACGGCTGGACGATCAGTGTCAGCAGCTTGGACGAAAAGCTGGAGATGGCAAAGATAAGGGTGTTGCCCGCCAGCTTGCTGTATTTATCGCTGGATTTCTGATTTTCGTTTGACATAGTTGTTATGATACTTTCTGCCCTCTATCGCAGGGCTCGCTCTTATTTTAGTAATTCCCGCCGGGCTTTCCAGTCCGGCAGCAGCTTTTCCACCTCGGCCCAGAACGCCCTGCCGTGGTTGGGCTGCAAAAAGTGGCAGTACTCATGTACTACCACATAAATTTGTGCCGCGGGCGGCATGTTGTACAGCTGCAATGCAAAGGTGATCTGCCGCTTTGCCATGGCGCAGACACCCCAGCGGCTGACCATGCTCCGCACCTTGATGGTGGGTTTCTGGCCGCCCAGCACCTCGGCAAAGGCCGGGTACACGGCGTCGCTCATGGCCGTAAAATAGGCCAGCGCCACCTCTTTGGGCGGCAGAGGCGTTTCCGTCTGGCGTTCGGCGCGGGCCAGCTGCCGGGCCTGCGCCTCGGCGATCCACTGGGCCTGCTCGGCTACAAAGCGGTCCGCCTGGGCCCAGTCCATCCGCAGGGGGATGCTGACGGCCACCGAGCCGTCCCGCCGGACCCGCAGGTTGAGCTTTTTCACCTTGCGGCGGGAGCACTCATACCAGATGCCGCCGGAGCACCGTAGCCGCGGTGCCGCCGTTTTGCCTGCCATGGGGTCAGGCGGCGCTCTCGGCGCGCTTGCCCAGCGGCAGCTGCGCCAGCACCACGGCGGTAAAGATCAGCGCGCAGCCGATGCCCTCCCGCGCCGAGAGGCTCTGGTGCAGGATGAGCCAGCCGCCAATGGCGCTGAAGACGCTTTCCAGACACATGATGAGGCTGGCGATGGCGGGGTTCAGGTCTTTCTGGCCCAGAATTTGCAGCGTGTAGGCCACGCCGCTGGAAAAGACGCCGCAGAACACGATGGGCCAGGCGTTGGCCGCAAAATCGGCCAGGGTAGGCGCCTCAAACAGGAACGCGGCAAGGGTGCTCTCGATGGCCGTGACCAGGAACTCCAGCAGGCTCAGGCGGACACCGTCCACCAGCGGGGAGTAGTGATCCACCGCCATGATCTGGAAGCTGAACAGCACGGCGCAGCCCAGCAGCAGCCAGTCGCTGAGCTCAATGCTGCCAAAGCCGTTTTTCATGCAGAGCAGGTAGAGCCCGGCCACCGCGATGACCATGCTCACCCAGAGCCGCGCGCTGTTCCGCCGCCCCAGTGCCAGCCCGAACACCGGCACCAGCACCACATACATGGCAGTGAGGAAACCGGCCTTGGCCGTGGAGGGGTTGAGGATGATGCCCATTTGCTGGGCTGCCGAGGCAAGGAAGAGGAACGTGCCGCAGACGACGCCTGCGGTCAGCAGGGTCTTGCGGTCCTTTTGGGCCTTGGGCCAGCCGTAGGGGGCACCTGCCCGGCGGTGGAGCGCGTCAAACACATACATGGTGGGAATCAGAACCAGCACAGCCAGCCAGCTGCGCCCGGCCAGGAACGAATAGGCTCCCATGCCGGAGCCGGAGCTCTGTGCCACGAACGCGAAGCCCCAGATAAAGGAGCAGAGCATCAGCAGCAGTGAATTCTTGGTCTGTGTCGTCATCCGGCGATGCCCTCCACTTTCAGTCCGCCGTAGAGGTAATACCGGCTGGAATCGTAGGAGATGGTGAGCCGGTAGCTGGCGGCCGGGTCCAGCCCGCCGATGGAGCAGCGGTAGTTCTGGCCGTCTGTCTTGATATAATAGGTGCTGCCGTCCACATACTGGGCGCCGCCATCCACCTTGCGCCAGAGGGCGATTTTATACTTCTGGGTGCCCTCGGCGGTGCCGTAGCCTGTGATGGTGATGACGCCGTTGGGGGCCGTGAAGTAATCGGTCTGGCGGCTCCAGATGCCGTTGAAGACGATGTTCAGGCAGCTGTTGACGGCTGCCGCGGCATACTTGGCCGAGGGGTCGCCGATACCCTCCAGGCTGAGGGGGTCGCTGGTGGGCTCTGCCCACTGGGTGGTATCTTCTTCCTGCACGGTGTCGGCCTTGCCTGTGGCCTGGTCGATCACAGCGCCCAGCGTGTCCTTACAGCTGTTCAGCGCCAGCAGGACCACCAGCACGATCACCACCGGGATGATGACGCGTTTTGCGTTTTTCATAACTTTGTATCCTCAAAACATTTCGTGAAATTTCTGTCTTTTTATCATACCGCATTTTGGGCCGCGTTACAAGAGAAAGCCCCTGTTCCGCGTGGCTTTGGGTCGGTTTTCACCAAAATTTTGCCCGGGTTCAGGCGTTTGCCCGGGCCAGGGCCTCCCGCTCGGCGGCGGCCTGCTCCGGGGCGGCGCTCCCGAACAGGGAGCCGTACCGGTAGAGCGCCCAGCCGCCAGCGCCCTGGGCACGCAGGGTCTCCACCTGCTTTGCCAGCGCGCTGCCCGTGCTCCACTGGCTGGTGCTGTCCTCATTGGCACCGCCGTCTCCGGTGCCTACCCGGTAGGCACCCAGCCCGAAATAGAGGGCCACGTTCCCGCTCCGGGGCATGGCACACCACGCGGGCACGATGTTTTCAAAGGCAAAGCGGGTGCTGCCGGATTTTAACGTATAGCCAAAGCCCCAGTAAATCTGCGGGCAGAGGTAATCCACCACGGCGTCCTCCCCCTCAGCCGTCAGCCAGCTGGTCACATCGCTGTACTGTTCGGTGAGGTCGTTGTCCGGGTTGCCCTGAGGGCTGATACCGAACCGCAGGGTGGGGTCGGCGGCTTTCACGGCGTCGTGGGCCGCCTTGACAAGGGCGGTCACGTTGGCCCGCCGCCAGCTGCCCAGATCCCCTGCCCCGCTGGCCGCAAACCGGGCAGCGTCCAGTGCCGGGTCTGTCGTCGGGTAAAAGTAATCGTCAAAGTGCACGCCGTCGATGGCGTGGTTCTGCACCAGCTCGGCTACCCCCTGCACGACATAATCCGCCGCCTCCGGGATGGCCGGGTTCAGGTAGGCACTGCCGTTGTCCGGGTTCTGCCACACCCATTCCGGGTGGGTGTTCATCAGGTTGTTTTCCGCAAGAGCGGCGGGCATGGAGGCCGAACCTTTCAGCCGGTAGGGGTTGATCCACGCTTCCACCGAGAGCCCCCGCCCATGGGCCTCGGTGAGGAGGACGTCCAGCGGGTCAAAGCCGGGGTCCTGCCCCTGCACGCCGGTGCAGAGGTGGCTCCACGGGAAAAGCTGACTGCGGTAGAGCGCGTCCCCAAAGGGCCGCACCTGTGCAATGACCGTGTTCAACCCAAGGGAGAGGCAGTTGTCCAGCAGCTGGGCCGCCCCGGCCCGGAACGCCTCTTCCGAGGAGAAATCCAACTCTGCCCATTCGAGATAGCTGACCCAGACAGCCCGCCACTCCCCGGCCGGGAGGACCGGACCAGGCGCTGTAGGCGCGGGGCCGGGTGCTTCGGGGGTAGAAGCTGCCGCCTGTGTGCCCCGGCGGAGGAAGAACGCCCCCGCCGCGCAGGCTGAAACACCAAGCCCCGCCAGAAAGGCCCGGCGGCCAAAGCGGCGCCGGGCGCGGCGGGGCCGTCGGCGCTGGGTCATACGGTCTCCTCCTGCCCCTTATACAGAGCCAGAGCAGCCCAGCCCCGGGCGCAGGCCAGCAGCACCCAGAGGATGTTGGTCCAGAAACTCATGGCAGACACGCCGCCGTAGACCGTCAGGAGCAGAAACAGCAGGTGGAGCGCTTCCGAGATGCCCACCAGCTGAAGCTGCCGCTGGATGGGCTTGCCGTGCTGGTATTCCACCAGCAGCAGGGCGGGCCAGGCCAGCGCCGAGCAGAGATAGCCCAGCCAGCCGTTGATCATATAGCTGAACAGGAGCAGCAGAAAGACGAGGAAATAATTCCGCTTGTCCTTGGCGGGGGCACCCTTTTCCGCCGCCAGGAACAGCGCCGCAATGGCTGCCAGACAGAACGCGATCTGTTCCAGCAGGCCGAACGTCTGCCCGGCCAGCACAAAAAATCCGTTGAGCATGGACACCGCCGCCGAGGCCAGCAGGAAAAAATACCAGGTCTTGCGGGTGAAATTCAGTTTCATAAAGTCCCTCCTGCCTGCAAAAAGGCGCAGGCAGCCTTTGAATTTAAGATTTTTCAAATATTATATCACAATTTCCGGCGGGTTGTGTTACAATAAGGAAAACTTGACCTGAAAATCACCTTGGGGAGGCGCACATGAACGCTGTTTTTTCCATTATCATCCTGATTGCCGTCATCGGGCTCATCATTTTCCTGCTCAGCCGCCGGGAGAACACCCGCCGCAGCCAGTACGGCCCCGCCGGGCTCAGCGAGTTCCGCACCGACCTGCCGCTGGACGACTGCTTTGACCGGCTGGACCAGCACAGCGAGGACGACGTTTTCGCCTATGAGTGCCGCCGGGAGAACGACGGCGGTTTCCTGCTCCACCTCACCCTCCATCAGCCCACAAAGCAGCCGCTGGATACCCTGTACACTCTCCGGCTGGATCCCGGGCGGCAGACCGTGGTGACGCTCATTTTTATCCGGGAAGCCTTTGGCTATAAAGAGCCGCTTTTCCCGCCCGCCATGCTGGACGAGTTCCTGCTGCAGAAGCTGGAAGCGCACCGCACCAAATAAAAAACGGAAAAACGCTTTTCATTTTTGCGTTTTTTTGTTATACTATCCGTTGTGGCAGTGCGCGGGCATTGCCGCAGCCGTAAGGGCCATTAGCTTAACGGTTAAAGCACGCGGCTCATAACCGCAGGAGTGGGGGTTCGAATCCCTCATGGCCCATCTAAAAAAGACACCCACTCGGGTGTCTTTTTTTATATGGCGTCAGGACTGGAGCAATTCTTTTAAAAATCACAGTTTTGAAAGCGCGGTGCAAAACAAGTTGCACTGCGCTTTTTTCTGTGCTAAACTGAACCTGTGCGGAAATGCGATCGTTGGAAATAGGAAAATAGCGTTTAAAAGCTTAGAATAGGAAAAAGAAAATTTTATGGCCAATCAATATCGAGTCAAAACCGGCGTCAAGCTGTATACGCAGGTGCTGGAGCAGGTCAAAAGCATGATCGCGCAGGGCGTGTACAAAAAAGGGGACCTGCTCCCCAGCGAGAAAGAGCTCATTGAGATGATGGGGGTCAGCCGCATCACGGTGCGCAAGGCCCTGCAGATCCTCGGCGAGGCAGGTGTCATCGAGACCCGCAAGGGCAAGGGCAGCTTTGTGGTAGTGGATGCCAGTGAACTGGCCCCCGCCAGCATGGACCTTAAAAAGTACTGTGAATCGTTCGTTCAGGCTACCCAGGCCCGGCTGCTGCTGGAACCCGCCATTGCCCGGCAGGCCGCCCAGACCGCCACCCCAGAGGAACTGGAACAGCTGCGCAAGAATGTCCACACGGCCCTGCCGGTGGATCATTTCCACGATGTGTTGGTGGAAATGGCGCATAACCCGCTGGTGACGGACTGGATCCAGCAGAGCCACCGGCTGGAAACGGACCCCACCCTCTCGGCCCTCATCCCGCCGGCCCGGCAGCGGAGCATGTCCCCGCAGCTGGAGGCACAGCACCAGAAAATTTATGAGGCGATCCGGGACCACAAGAGCGAGCACGCCTATTTCTACATGAAAGAGCACCTTGAATTCGTGTTGGAGAGCTATCAGGAATATTTCGCCATGTTTTATTGAGCAGCGTATCAAAAAGGCAGTGCCGCCCGGCACTGCCTTTTTGCGTGCTTATTTCTGGAACGCCTCGTCGGCCTTGAAATGCTTTTCAAACGCCGCAAACACGGCCTCCCGGGCTTCTTTTTCAAAGGCGAGGTAGCGGTCCAGCAGCTCTTCGCCCTGAGGGGTCAGGGTGCTGCCCGCCCGTTTGGTGCCGCCCTTCTGGGTGTCCAGCAGGGGGATGCCAAGGTCGGCCTCAGCGCTCTTGAGCAGCCGCCACGCCTTGGAGTAGGAGAGCCCCATCTGGGCGCAGGCGGCCCGCAGGGAGCTGCCCTGCCGCACCAGCATCATAATGGAGACGATGCCCTTGCCGAAATGTGGACTTGTATTATAAATTTGCAGCTTCATCATAACATGCTGCGGGCCCCGGGCCGTGCTTCCCGGGCGTTCCTGCGTCATCAAAACAGAGACACTTCCTTTCGATTCTACCTGTATTTTCATCTCTTTTCACAAAGATATTATACCATTGTTGTTTCTTTGATACAATGGTTGATTTTTGCGGGGATTTCCATTATACTCTATAAAGAATATAACAAGCGAGGGTTCGCGCGAAAGGGAGCGTGTTTTTATGAAGCTGATGCGTACGGAGGATGCCATTGGGCAGGTGCTCTGCCACGATATCACCCAGATCATCCCGGGGGTCAAGAAAGGCCCGGTCTTCCAAAAAGGCCATATCATTGCCCCGGAGGACGTGCCTGTCCTGCTGAGCGTGGGCAAGGAGCATGTCTACATCTGGGAAAAAGATGACACCCGCTTCCATGAGAACGAGGCCGCGCGGATCCTGTGCGAGATGAGCCGGAACGACTACATGGACGCCAGCGACCCCAGCGAGGGCAAAATTGAGTTGACGGCACAGGTGGACGGCCTGTTCACGCTGGACCGCCAGCGGCTCTACGCCGTGAACAGTCTGGGCGAAATGATGATCGCCACCCGGCACGCCGGCCCCGTGAAAAAGGGCGACAAGCTGGCCGGAATGCGGGTCATCCCGCTGGTCATTGAGAAAGAGAAGATGGCCGAGGCCCGCAAGACGGCGGGCAATACCCCGTTGCTGACCCTGACCCCCTACCGCGCCCTGAAAGTGGGCCTCGTCACCACGGGCAGTGAGGTGTACTATGGCCGCATCCAGGACCAGTTCACCCCGGTCATCAAGGCAAAGCTGGCCGAGTATGGGGCCGAAGTGACCCACCACGTTCTCCTGCCGGATGATCACGCGGCTGTGACCGAGAAGATCAAAGAATTTCTGGCCGACGGCGTGGACATGGTGCTCTGCACCGGCGGCATGAGCGTGGACCCTGACGACAAGACCCCGCTGGCCATCAAAAATGCAGGCGTGAACGTGGTCACTTATGGTGCCCCGGTGCTGCCCGGTGCCATGTTCCTGCTCAGTTATACGGACGATGGCCGCCCGGTCTGCGGCCTGCCCGGCTGTGTGATGTACGCCAAGCGGACGATTTTTGATTTGGTGCTGCCCTACCTGGCAGCCGGCGTGCCGGTGACCAGGGAGCAGATCGCCGCTTATGGCGAGGGCGGCCTCTGCCTGAACTGCAAGGTCTGCACCTGGCCCAACTGCGGTTTCGGAAAAGGAGTTTAAACGGAATGGACAATCATTTTACCCATGTGGACGCTGCGGGCAATGCCCGGATGGTGGATGTGGGCGAAAAAGCCGTCACCCACCGCACGGCAGTGGCCGTGGGCCGCGTCACCATGAGCCCGGAGTGCTTTGCGGCCGTGGCCGAGGGCCGCGCCAAAAAGGGCGATGTGCTGGGCGTGGCGCAGGTGGCTGGCATCATGGCCACCAAGCGCACCAGCGACCTGATCCCCCTCTGCCACACCCTGCTGCTGACCAAGAGCGCCGTGGAATTCACCCTCCACCCGGAGGAGCACAGCATCGAGGCGGAGTGCACCGTCCGGTGCGAGGGCCAGACCGGCGTGGAGATGGAGGCCCTGACCGGCGTTTCGGTGGCCCTGCTGACGGTCTACGATATGTGCAAGGCCATTGACAAGCGGATGACCCTGAGCGGGATCCATCTGGTGGAAAAGCACGGCGGCAAGAGCGGTGATTTTTATTTTGAGGAGCAAGAGCATTGAAAGATCATTTCGGGCGGAACATCAATTACCTGCGCCTGTCCATCACCGACCGCTGCAACCTGCGCTGTACCTACTGTATGCCCCACGGGGTGGAGTTCACGCCCCATGAGCAGATCCTGACGTATGAAGAGTTTCTGCGCATCGCGCAGGTGGCCGTCCGTCTGGGCATCACCCGGTTCAAGGTAACAGGCGGGGAGCCGCTGGTGCGGAAAGGCGCCGTGGATTTCATCGCGGCCCTCAAGCGGCTGCCCGGCGTGGAAGAAGTGACCCTGACCACCAACGGTGTCCGGCTGGCGGAGCTGGTCCCGGCGCTGAAAGAAGCCGGGGTGGACGGCGTGAACATCAGCCTGGACGCCGCCGACCCGGAAACGTTCCAAGCCATCACGGGCTTTGACCAGCTCGGGAACGTACTGGCCGGGCTGGACGCCAGTCTGGCGGCGGGGCTCCACACCAAAATCAACTTTGTGCTGCTGGCGGGCTGCGAGGGGCGGGTGCTCCCGGTGGCAAAGCTGGCCCAGAGCCGCCCGGTGGATGTGCGGTTCATCGAGGTCATGCCCATCGGCGCGGGGGCGGAGAGCCGCGGTCTTGCCCCGGCGGAGGCCCGCAAACTGCTGCTGGCCCAGTGGCCCGACCTGCACCCGGTGGACGAGCACCGGGGCAACGGCCCGGCCCACTACGACGCCAGCGCCCGGCTGCTGGGCCGCATCGGCTGGATCGAGGCCGTGAGCCACGCGTTCTGCGCCAGCTGCAACCGGGCGCGGGTGACCAGCACCGGCCTGCTCAAGCCCTGCTTGTGCTACGGCGAGGGCACCGATCTGCGGGCCCTGCTCCGCGGCGGGGCCGGTGATGCGGCTTTGGAACAGGCCATGGCAGCCACCATCTACGAAAAGCCCCGGTCCCACTGCTTTGGCACGGGCCAGATCACGGAACAGCACGTCATGGCGGCCATTGGCGGCTGAAAATAGGAAAACATCGAGGATTTTATACTTATGGGAATCATCCAAGCAATTTGCATTTCCGAAGTCCGGGGCGTGCAGAAGCACGCCATCCCGGAAGCCGACCTGACCCCGGAGTGGGGCATTGTGGGCGACGCCCACGGCGGCAACTGGCACCGGCAGGTCAGCCTGCTGGGGCTGGAAAAAATCGAAGCATTCCGCGCCAAGGGGGCCGATGTGGCTTATGGCGCGTTTGGTGAAAATCTGGTGGTGGACGGGTTCGATTTCCGCACCCTGCCCGTGGGCACCCTGCTGGCCGTGGGGGATGTCCTGCTCCAGATGACCCAGATCGGCAAGGAGTGCCACAACCACTGTGCCATCTACAAGGCCGTGGGCGACTGCATCATGCCTCGGGAGGGCGTGTTTGCCAAGGTGCTCCGCGGCGGCCACATCAAAGTGGGCGATGAGATGAAGCTCATCCCCCGCGCCGAGCCCCTGCCCTGGCAGGCGGCGGTCATCACCCTGAGCGATAAAGGCGCCCGGGGCGAGCGGGAGGACAAGAGCGGCCCCGCCATCGTCCAGCGGCTGGAAGCCGAGGGCTATGAGGTGGTGGAGCAGATCCTGCTGGCGGACGACGCCGCGGCCCTGAAGACCACCCTGACGCGCCTGGCCGACCAGCGTCAGCTCGATTTGATCCTGACCACCGGCGGCACCGGCTTTGGCCCCCGGGATGTGACCCCCGAGGCCACCATGGCCGTGGCCACCCGCCTGGCCCCCGGCATTGCCGAGGCCATCCGGGCTGCTTCGCTGGCCATTACACCCCGGGCCATGCTCTCCCGCGCGGTGTCGGTCATCCGGGGGAAGACGCTGATCGTCAACCTGCCCGGCAGCCCGAAAGCAGTATGCGAAAGCATGGATGTCTTCCTGCCGCAGATGCCCCACGCGCTGGGGCTCCTGCGCGGAGAAGTGCGCGACTGCGCGCGCTGATAGATGCCTTTACATTTTCTGGAGGTTTGGAACAACATGAAACGTCGTGCCCTGATCCTGGGCTCTCTGGCCCTGTCCGCTTCCCTGCTGCTGAGTGCCTGCGGCGGCTCCGCTGCTTCCTCTCAGGCCGCTTCCGCCTCTTCCGAGGCCGTGGCTTCCTCTGCCGCTGCTTCTTCCGAGGCTTCCGGCGAGAGCGTCCAGCTGACCGTCTTTGCCGCTGCTTCCCTGACGGAGACCCTGAACGAGATCTCTGAGCAGTATAAGACCGTGGCCCCCAACGTGGAGCTGGTCTTCAACTTTGATTCCTCCGGCACCCTGAAGACCCAGATCGAGGAGGGCGCGGACTGCGATCTGTTCCTCTCTGCCGCTCAGAAGCAGATGAACGCCCTGGAAGAGGAGAATCTCATCAACACCGGCACCCGGATCGACCTGCTGGAAAACAAAGTTGTGCTGGCTGTCCCGGAGGGAAACCCGGCCGACATCCAGAGCTTTGAAGATATCGGTACCGACAAATGCAAGCTGGTGGCTCTGGGCAACGACGACGTGCCCGTGGGCAGCTACTCGATCGAGATCCTGACCAACCTGGGCATCCTGGACGAGCTGGAGAGCAGCAATAAGATCACCTACGGCTCCAACGTCAAGGAAGTCACCACCCAGGTCAAGGAAGCTGCTGCCGACTGCGGCATCGTCTACGCTACCGACGCGTTTTCTGCCGGTCTGGAAACGGTGGACGAAGCAACGGCCGACGAGTGCCGCCAGGTCATCTATCCGGCTGCCCTGACGGCCTCTACCGCCCATGCAGAAGAGGCTCAGGCGTTCCTGGATTATCTCACCACGGATGACGCTGCCGCTATTTTTGAGAGTGTTGGCTTTGCCATGGTGAAATAATGGACTGGTATCCGCTTTATAATTCGCTGCGCATTGCGGCCATTGCCTGCGTGGCGGTGTTCTTTACGGGCATTTTTGCCGCGTACTATGTAGCCAAACTGCCCCGGCTGGTCAAGGGCCTGCTGGACGTGGTGCTCACCCTGCCCATGGTGCTGCCGCCCACGGTCGTGGGGTATTTTCTTCTGCTGCTCTTCGGCTCCAAGCGGCCTTTCGGCCTGTTTCTGGCCCGGTTTGGCATCAAGGTGCCCATGACCTGGTGGTCGGCGGTGTTTGCAGCGGCGGTGGTGTCGTTCCCGCTGATGTACCGCACGGCCCGCGGCGCGTTTGAAGCCTTTGACGAGGACCTGGCCGACGCTGGCCGGACGCTGGGCCTCTCCAATCCCTACATTTTCTGGCGGGTGCGGATGCCCGTCTGCCGCCAGGGCATTCTGGCCGGTACGGTGCTCACCTTTGCCCGCGCGCTGGGGGAGTACGGTGCCACCAGCATGATCGCCGGTTACACCCCGGGCAGGACGGCCACCATCTCCACCACGGTCTACCAGCTCTGGCGCACCGACAACGAGGCGCTGGCGTTCCGCTGGGTGCTGGTCAACCTGGCCATCTCGGCGGTGGTGCTGCTGGCCGTAAACATGCTGGAACAGAAGCAGAAAGGGAAAACGCGATGAGTCTTTTGGTGGATATTGAAAAGGACTATGGCGGGTTCCATCTCTGCTCCCGGTTTGAGACCAATGGCGGCATTACCGGCTTGCTGGGCGCTTCCGGCTGCGGCAAAAGCCAGACGCTGCGCTGCATTGCGGGCGTCCAGACACCGGATAAAGGCCGCATCGTACTGGACGGCGTGACCCTCTACGACAGCGAGCGGCACATCAACCTCACCCCGCAGCAGCGGGGCGTGGGATATCTGTTCCAGAGCTACGCGCTCTTCCCGAACATGACGGTGCGGGCCAACATTTTAACGGGCCTGCGCCGGGAGAAAGACGCCGCCAAAAAGCAAGCCGCCTTTGAGCACGCCATCCATCTGCTCAAGCTGGAGGGGCTGGAAGACCGCCGCCCGGCCCAGCTTTCGGGCGGGCAGGCCCAGCGCGTGGCGCTGGCCCGGATGCTGGTCTCCCGACCCAAGGCCCTGCTGCTGGACGAACCGTTCTCGGCCATCGACAGCCACCTGCGGGATCAGCTGCAGGTGGACCTGCTGGCCCTGCTGGCGGATTTCCCCGGCGATATGGTCATCGTGACCCACAGCCGGGACGAAGCCTACCACATGTGCGGGCAGATCGCCGTGATGGACGCCGGGCGGGTGCTGGCCCACGGCCCCACCAAGCAGGTGTTTGCTGACCCCCGCACCGTGCAGGGCGGCCGCCTGACGGGCTGCAAGAACATCTTCCCGGCCCGCAAGGTGGATGACCACACTATCTTTGTGCCGGACTGGGGCGTCGATCTCCAACCGGCCCGGATGGTCGAGGACGGACTGGTGGCCATGGGCGTCCGCGCCCATTCCTTCCGCCCGGAAGAGGTGCGGAACCCGCTTGCCGTCCACTGCGTGGGCAAGATGGAAGAGCCCTTTGAGTGGATCATCCGGATGCGCGCCGAGGGTCAGACCGCCGGAAGCCCGGATATCTGGTGGCGTGTCTCGAAAGAGATCGTCCCCGAAACGATGCCCACCCGGCTGGGCGTGGCCCCGGAACAGGTGCTTTTGTTCTACGAATAAGACGAATTTTCAATAGGATTCCAATTTGTTGTGAGAGGAGCCGTCAACATGCCGCAGAAAAAGCGGGGCCAGACCCCGGTGGAAGAGGCCGTGGCGCGGATTTTGAACGCGCTGGATGTGCCAGAGAAAACCGAGGAGATCCCGCTGCTGCAGGCGTTGGGCCGGGTGGCGGCGGGGGATGTCTGTGCCCGGGTGGCACAGCCCCCTTTTGACCGCTCGGCGCTGGACGGCTATGCCCTGCGGGCGGCGGACATTGCCGCCGCAGGCCCGGAAACGCCCGTTACCCTGCCCGTCAGCCGGTATCTCTGTGCCGGCAGCGACCCCGGCGGGCCGCTGGCTCCGGGCACGGCTGCCCGCATCATGACGGGGGCCCCGGTACCCGCCGGAGCGGACTGCGTGCTGCGGCAGGAGGATACCGAAAGCAATGGCCAGACCGTGACGTTCCATGCTCCTGTGGAAGCCCGGGCCAACGTCTGCTTTGCGGGTGAGGACATCGCCCCGGGGAAATGCCTGGTCCCGGCGGGCACCCGGCTGGACGAAGTCTCCCTCGGTCTGCTGGCCGGGCAGGGCGTGCAGACAGTGACCGTTTACGCCAAGCCCCGCGCGGCCCTCATGCCCACGGGAGACGAGCTCTGCAGCCCGGAAACCCCGCTCCGCCCCGGCAAGATCTACGATTCCAACGGCCCCATGCTGGCGGCCCGGATGCTCCGCCTCGGTGCCGAGCCCATCCTGCTGGCGGCAGGCCCGGATGACCCCGCCGCGCTGGCCGGAAAGCTGGCCCGGCTGCTGGCGGAGTACCCGCTGGTCATCACCACGGGCGGCGTGTCCGTCGGTGACCGGGACTATCTGCCCCAGGCCGCCGAAGAGGCCGGTGCAAAGCTGCTGTTTTACGGCATCGACGCAAAGCCCGGCACCCCGGCGCTGGCGGCGGGGAAAGACGGGCATGTCCTGCTCTGCCTCTCCGGCAACCCCTTTGCCAGCTTTGCGACGTTCGAGCTGCTGGCCCGGCCCGCACTGGCCAAATTGCAGGGGGCAGACCCCGCCCCCGTGCGGGTAAGAGCCGCCCTTGCCAATGGCTTTGGCAAGCCGTCGCCCCTGCGCCGCTTTGTGCGGGCCACGCTGATGGGCGGTGTGGTCACTCTGCCCAAGGGTGGGCACTTCTCGGGCGGCATCGGGGCGCTGACGGGATGCAACTGCCTGGTGGATGTCCCGGCGGGCAGCCGGGCCCTGAATGCCGGAGACGAAGTTGAGGTGATCCTGCTGTGAGCGCGCGAAAGCCCTTTGTAGCTGCCATCAGCGGCATCAAGAACAGCGGCAAGACCACGTTCCTGGAGCATCTGGTGCCCGTTCTGCGGGCGCGGGGGCTGCGGGTGGCCGTCATCAAGCACGACGGGCATGATTTTACCCCGGACGTGCCCGGCACCGACAGCTTCCGGATGCGGCAGGCCGGGGCCGACGGCGTGGCCGTCTACAGCGGCCATCAGTGGATGGTGGTCCGCCCCCAGCCCGGCAGTCTGGAAGCTCTCATCGGGCAGTTTGCTGACTGTGACCTCGTTTTGCTGGAGGGACAGAAAGCGTCGCCCTACCCCAAGATCGAGCTGGTGCGGGGCACGGTGAGCCATGAGAGCGTCTGTGCCCCGGAGACCCTGCTGGCCCTTGCCACGGATACCCCGGCAAGGGTGGACGGCGTGGAGACCATCGGGCTGGAAGACTACGCCCGGGCGGCGGGGATCCTGCTGCACGCAATGCGGCGGTGACCCATACGGAACAAAAAATCCCCCTTTGCAGCGATGAAACTGCAAAGGGGGATCTCTGCGTGTGTGTGGGGAATTGCGGTCAGGGCTGCAGCTGCGCTTCCAGCCAGTGGGCAATGTCAGCCATGACCTCCTGCCGGTTGAGCTCCATCAGCAGCTCATGGCGCGCGCCGGGGTAGAGCTTCTTCTGGATGTTCTGTACCCCGGCAGCTTCCAGGCTGTCAATGGCGCGCTGGACGCCTTTGCCCTGTTCGCCCACCGGGTCGGCGTCGCCGGCCAGGAAAAGCAGGGGCAGGTCTTTTGGCATCCGGGCCAGAACCGCTGGGTCGTACAGCCGCAGGATGCCGGTGAACATGCTGTAGTAGGCGTTCAGGGTGAACGTGAACATGCAGCGCTCATCGGCGCGGTACTTGTCCACCTCGGCGGCGTCGCGGTTGAGCCAGTCCTGCGGGGTGCGGCCCTCCAGACCCTTGTTGTACCCGGTAAACGAGAGGCTGGCCACCAGTTTGCTGCGGTGCTGCCAGCCGAAGAAGACGGCCAGCACCCGGCAGATGGTTTTTGCCAGCTGCACCAGGGCTTTGGGCTGGAAACCGGTGCCCATGATGATGGCACCGGAGAGCTCACTGCCCCACTCGCACAGGTACTGCCGGGCGTAGAACGAGCCCATGCTGTGCCCCAGCAGGAAATAGGGCACACCCGGGTAGAGTGTTTTCGTCAGCACGGTCATGGCGTGCAGGTCGTCCAGCACGGCGCGGTTGCCGTCCGGCTGGGCAAAGTAGCCGTAATCGGCTTTGGTGCGGATGGAGCCGCCGTGGCCCAGATGATCGTGCCCTGTGACTAGGATGCCCCGGGCAGCCAGATATTCGGCCAGCGGCTTGTAGCGGTCAATGAATTCCACCATGCCGTGGGAGAGCTGGACGATGGCCCGCACCTGCCCGTCCGGGACACAGCGGAACGCGTGGAGCGTCCGCCCGGGGACGGTGGAGGGAACGGTAAAATCGATCATCTGGCTCATGGGACGTGGCTCCTTTCCAGGTGTTGCTTACAGGGCGCCGATCTTGCGGCGGCAGGCCGAGCAGATGCAGTAGCCCTCGTACTGCACGGCGTTGGAGTCCACCTCGCCGCAGAAATCGCAGCTGCCGTTGGGGCGGTATTTCTTGAGGATGATCGAATCACCCTCCACGAAGATCTCCAGTTTTGCGTCGCTGTCCAGGCGCATGCTGGTGCGCAGCTCCTTGGGCAGGACGATACGGCCAAGCGCGTCAATACCACGGACGATTCCAGTTGTTTTCATAAGTCCTATTCTCCTTTTACCTTTTACACAGATGAGAGAGTTCATAACGATGGCGTTCCCTGCCGGACCGGGCCGCAATGCCCGGGGCGACGCGCGTGACGCGCGTGATGCAGGAATTGGCAGGAAAATTGTGCCATCTCTCCCTTTCAGTATACAAAATTTTGGATGGTTCGTCAATGTTTGCGTGCACTTTCGACAAAATATTTCTCGTTCTTTTAAAAGGATGCCCGCCGCAGGGCAAAATGATACCCCGGCGGCGCTTTTCCGTTGACAAACCGGCCCCAAAACGTTAAACTAACAATGAGTTTTTCTGCAATTTTGATTGCATCCCGATAGAGATTTTAAAAGGAGCGTTTTTATGCCGACGAATAAGATCCGCACCCGTTTTGCCCCCTCGCCGACGGGTTATATGCATGTGGGCAACCTGCGCACTGCTCTGTACGCCTACCTGATGGCCAAGCACGAGGATGGCACGTTCATCCTCCGCATTGAGGATACCGACCAGGGCCGCTATGTGGAGGGCGCGGTGGACGTCATCTACAACACCATGCGGGAGACCGGCCTGCTGTGGGACGAGGGCCCGGACATCGGCGGCCCGGTGGGCCCCTATGTGCAGAGCGAGCGGATGGGCATGTTCAAGCAGTATGCCGAGCAGCTGGTGGCGGAGGGCAAGGCTTACTACTGCTTCTGCTCGGAGGAGCGGCTGGAGGCCCTGCACGCGGAGCAGCGCGCGAACGGCGAGATGACCCACTACGACGGCTGCTGCCGCGACCTGTCCGCGGAAGAGGTCCGGAAGCATCTGGAAGCAGGCGACCCTTATGTCATCCGCCAGAAGATCCCCCGCACGGGCGTGACCGGCTTTGACGATGTGGTCTACGGCCACATTGAGGTCAACAACAGCGAGATGGACGACCAGATCCTCATCAAGACCGACGGAATGCCCACCTACAACTTTGCAAACGTGGTGGACGACCACCTGATGGGCATTACCCATGTCATCCGTGGCAGCGAGTATCTGTCCTCCACCCCCAAGTACAACCTGCTGTATCAGGCCTTTGGCTGGGAGATCCCCACCTATATCCACTGCCCGCCTGTCATGAAAGACGCCCAGAACAAGCTGTCCAAGCGCAACGGCGACGCCAGCTATCAGGATCTGGTGGCAAAGGGCTACCTGACCGAGGCCATCCTCAACTATATCTGCCTGCTGGGCTGGAGCCCCAAGGGCGAGTATGCCGAGCAGGAGATCTTCTCCCTGCCCGAGCTGGTCAAGGTCTGGTCTCCGGAGGGCATCTCCAAGTCCCCCGCCATCTTCGACCCCCTCAAGCTGCGTGCCATCAACGCCGAGTATATCCGCCGCCTGTCTCCCGAGGAGTTCCTCGCCAAGGCAGAGCCCTGGATCGACCAGGCCGTGCACACCCCCATTGATAAGAAACTGCTCTGCGCCAACCTCCAGCCCCGCTGCGAGGTGCTGGGCGAGATCCCCGAGCAGCTGGATTTCTTCGACGCCATGCCGGAGTACGATGTGAGCCTGTACGCCAACAAGAAGCAGAAGACCACGCCGGAGTCCGCCAAGGAGGCGCTGGAAGCCCTGCTGCCTGTCCTGAGCGACGAGGCACTGGACTTTACCAACCGGGATGCCGTGTTTGACGCCTGCAAGGCCAAGGCCGAGGAGCTGGGCAAGAAGAACGGCTGGCTGCTCTACCCGCTGGGCATTGCCCTCTCCGGCAAGCAGCGCACCCCCGGCGGCGGCACCGACCTGGCCTGCATGATGGGCCGCGAAAAGACCCTGGAGCGGGTCAAGGCCGCCATCGAGAAGCTGAACGGCTGATATTCTGGCTCATTTGGCAAAACGGTGGCATTTCCCTGTTCTGCCCGAAAAAACGCCCCGCGGGCCTGCTACAGTATATGCAGCAGGCGTGGGAGCCAGAACCAAAATACAAAGAACCAAAAGGTCCCCGCCGGAAAGCGGGGACTTTTTCTATGCAGGAATCCATGCGGGTCATCTCAGGCGGGAATACAGGCAATGCGGCGCGGTTGTGGCATACGCCGCTGCGGACGCGGGCGGCGGTGCGCCCGGCCCTGCGGCAGGGGGCTGCCCTGGCCGTGGGGCTGGCAGGCGGCTGGGCCGTGTTATACGGGGCGCTGCTCCCCTTTGGGCCCGGCTTGGCTTTGGGTCTGGGGGAGGACTGCTTTGCGGCCAGCGCGGCCGGGGCGGCATTGGGGCTGCTGCTCCACGGCTTTGGGGCGCTGAGTTTGCAGAGCATCTGCCTGCTCTGCGGGCTGGGAGCGATCGTGGCGGGCCGCTGGCTCTGGCCGGGGCGCTTTCTCCCGGCGGCAGCGGCAGGCGGGGCCGCGCTGGCGTGCAGTGCGTTCTGCCTCTCCCTTGGGGCGGAGGGCGGCGGCGTGGAACTGCTGCTCTTCTGCGGGGCGGATGCCCTGCTGGCCGGGGCCATCGGCTTTGGGCTGCGGCGCTTCCCGCCCGAAAAGCCCGGCGCGGGCACCCTGCTGCCCGCCATG
>ERZ838483.514-NODE-514-length-48460-cov-7.227022_pt1 | contig 48460 bp, 45 predicted proteins | sample MGYA00519939_ERZ838483 | MGnify/ENA primary metagenome ERZ838483 (study PRJEB31850, sample SAMEA3708836) | human gut metagenome | biome: human gut; feature: human-associated habitat; material: faeces | place: China | collected 2014 ... | reverse complement strand
CCCGGATGACCATGGTCATCCGGGGCGCGGCTTTATTCTGCTTCACGGCCCATCACACACTGCCGTAAGGCCAGCCAACCATGCTGCCGATGTCGTATACCCGCCGGTAGCCCAGCGCCCGCAGGCGCTGCGCCGCCTCATAACTGCGGGCACCGCTGCGGCAGTACACCAGCACCGGCGTATCCTTGGAGGGAATCCGCAGCTCCGCCGTCTGCGCGTCGATGGTGTCCAGCGTGAACAGCTCCGCCTCTACCGGGTGGCCGGTGATGAATTCCTCTTCCTCCCGCACATCAAACAGCAGGCAGTCCGGCTCGGTGTCCAGCAGGTGCTTGGCCTGTGCAAAGGAAATGGTATCGGAATGGGTCAGGGAATCCTGAATCATGGCTTGCTCCTTTGTCCTTTCTCATCTGCGGTGTAAATCTTTTTTCCGGCGCTCCAGACGGCCCGGACAGCCCCCTCCTGCCTGCGGTATACCGCCCGCTCCAGCCGCTCCGCCGGGGTCAGGGGTCTGGCGGCAGGCAGGGTGTCATCTGCCAGAACCATGGCGTGAAGGGGATTCCCGGCGGCAAAGCCGGGCTTCTCTCCAAAATAGGCCGCGCCGGCGGAGGTGGCCAGATACCAGCTCTCCGCCACGGTGAGAAACGGCGTTTCCCAGCCGTCCATCATCCGCCGGGCCTTGGAGGCCCGGATGGCGGAAGCCGTCACATCGAAGAAATCCAGGTGGTCGCCCCCGGCGATGTCGCTGCCCAGCGCCACCTTCAGCCCCTCGTCCAGCATCACCCGCACCGGGGCGACCCCAGAGCAGATGTTCTGGTTGGAATCGGCACAGTGGACGACGGTCACACCGGCGTCCTTCATGGCCTGCCGTTCCCGCGAGTCCGACCAGACGCAGTGGGCCATGACGGTGCGCTCATTCCAGAGACCGTACTTGGCGTAGGTTTCCCAGTACTGGCGGCAGTCCGGGTGCAGCTGCCGCACCCACTTCATCTCCGCGCCGTTTTCCGACAGATGGGACTGCACCGGCAGCTGCCGTTCCGCCGCCAGCCTGCCTAAAAAGGCCATCAGCTCATCGGTGCAGGAGGGGGTGAACCGGGGCGTCAGCATGGGGCGGATATTTTTGAAATCCCCGCAGGCGTCCAGCCACCGCAGAGTCTCCCGCATGGATTCCTCCGTGGTTTCCTCCAGCACGCCGGGGGCGGCGTTGCGGTCCATGTTCACCTTGCCTACATAGCCGGTGATCCCCGCCCGCTCCAGCTCCGCCATCAGGATCAGCGTGGCGTCGGTATGGAGGGAGGAGAACATACACACCCGCGTGGTGCCGTGGGCAGCCAGCTCCTGCGCCAGCTGGCGGTATACCGTCCGGGCGTAGTCCGGGTCGGCAAAGCGGGCCTCCGTGGGAAAGGCGTAGGCGTTGAGCCAGTCCAGCAGGGGCAGATCCATGCCCATGCCCAGCATGGGGTACTGGGGGGCGTGGAGGTGCAGATCCGCAAAGGACTGGACGATCAGCGCGTCCCCGCAGTCCTCCACGGCGGCCCCGGCATACTGCTCCGGCAGCACGGGATACACGCCGGTGATGACGCCGTTTTCCGCAATGAGGTATCCGTTTTCCGTTACGTCCAGCCTGCCCGGAGACGGCGCGGAGATGATATTGCCTTTCAGAATAGTGGTCATAGGCACTCCTTTCCAAATAAAAGAGCGCCCGCACAGCGGGCGCTCATAGCAAGACCTTGGGCGATCTTATAGAAACTTCCGCGCCTGCGGGCAATGCCCCATCAGCGGAATTATATGAGCAGTTTTCTCTTTTCGGGTTTATTTTAGCATAATTCCCGGCGGAATGCAAGAGCGGCGGTGCTTTGCTCCGGCGTTCCGGCCTGCACATCTTCCGTCGCCGTGCCTATACTGGCATACAGGCAGAATTCCGCCTGAATTGAGGAAAAGGCGTTGATATGTATGGTGCAGGCATTGAGCTGGGCCGCGCTGGGTACCGGCTTTACCTTTCTGATGACGACCCTTGGGGCTGCGGTGGTATTTTTCTTTGCGGAAGAACCGCGGCCCCAGTTCCAGCGGGCCATGCTGGGCTTTGCCGCCGGGGTCATGACGGCGGCCAGCGTGTGGAGTTTGCTGCTGCCCGCCATTGAGCAGGCGGCGGATTTCGGCGTTCCCGGCTGGCTGCCTGCCGCCGCAGGACTGCTGCTGGGGGTCTGCTTCCTCTCCGCGTTGGACGCCGCCCTGCCCCATCTGCGGCGGCAGCGGGACGCGGATCTCACCCGCCGCCAGAGTACGCTGCTCATGGCGGCCATCACCCTCCACAATGTGCCGGAGGGCATGGCGGTGGGGTTGGCCTTTGCGCTGGCGGCCGAGGGGGAAGGCACGGCCGGTGCGGCGGCGCTGGCGCTGGGCATCGGCATCCAGAACTTCCCGGAGGGCGCCGCCATCTCCCTGCCTCTGCGGCAGGAGGGTTGCTCCCGCAGCCGCGCGTTCCTGCTGGGGACCCTCTCCGGCAGCGTGGAACCGCTGTTCGGGATGCTGGTGGTGCTGGCGGCCTCCGGCGTCCGTCCCCTGATGCCGTGGCTCCTGAGCTTTGCCGCTGGGGCCATGCTGTATGTGGTGGTGGAGGAGCTGGTGCCTCAGGCCCATTCCAAAGCCGGGACCTGCGGCTTTGTAAGCGGGTTTCTCATCATGATGATTTTAGACGTGGCACTGGGATAGAATGTCAAAACGTAAACTTACATTGTCTCCGGGAAAAAAGTCTGATATAATCGGCCCAGCGAAAAAATACGCAAAGGAGAGCGCTTATGGATACCAAATTCAGCGGCAGCGCGCATTATGTGGCCTCTCAGGATCTGATGGAGACCGTCAACATCGCCGTGGCCTTGCAGAAGCCCCTGCTCATCAAGGGCGAGCCGGGTACCGGCAAGACCATGCTGGCACAGGCCGTGGCGGAGGCGCTGGGCAAAAAGCTCATCATCTGGAACGTGAAGTCCACCACCAAGGCTCAGGACGGCCTGTATGTCTACGACGTGGTGCAGCGGCTCTACGACAGCCAGTTCGGCGGTCAGGGCGTGGACGACATCAAAAAATACATCAAGCTGGGCAAGCTGGGCGAGGCTTTTTCTGCCGAGGAGCAGGTGGTGCTGCTGATCGACGAGATCGACAAGGCGGATCTGGAATTCCCCAACGACCTGCTGTGGGAGCTGGATCGAATGGAGTTCTACATCCCGGAGACGAAAGAAACCGTCAAGGCAAAGCAGCGGCCCATCGTCATCATCACCTCCAACGCGGAAAAGGAACTGCCGGACGCCTTCCTGCGCCGGTGCGTGTTCCACTACATCGAGTTCCCCGATCAGGCGCAGATGGAGGCGATCCTCCGGGTGCATTTCGAAGATCTGGACGAACAGCTGCTCCGGCAGGCGCTGGCGGCTTTCTACTGGCTGCGGGAGCTGCGGGGAATTGAGAAGAAGCCCTCCACCTCCGAACTGGTGGACTGGATCCGGGCGCTGGCAGCCGGCGGCGTAGACCCCAGCCGCATTGAGGATACCATTCCCTATGCAGGCGTGCTGCTGAAGAAAGACAAGGACCTGCACACCCTGCGGAAGGTGAAGTAAGCCATATTTGCCGCGTTTTTTTACCTGCTGCGTCAGCGGGGACTGGACGTCTCCCTGAACGAGTGGATGACGCTGCTGGAGGGCATGGAAAAGGGCCTGCACCACTCCACCCTGACGGGATTTTACCACCTGTGCCGGGCCGTTGTGGTGAAAAGCGAAACGGAATTTGACCGCTTCGATCAGGTGTTTCTGGAATTTTTCAAGGATGTGCCCTATACCGGCGAGCTGCCGGAGGAGCTGATGAACTGGCTGAACCATCCCAGCGATGATCTCCGCCGCACGGTGGAGGAGCTGCGGGGAGCGGGCTTCCCGGAGGAGGATCTGGAAACGCTGCTGCGGCGGCTGGAACAGAAGCTGAAGGAGCAGACGGAGGAGCACAACGGCGGCCGGTACTGGGTGGGAACGCAGGGCTTTACCCCGTGGGGCAACAGCGGCTGGCACCCCAACGGTCTGCGGATCGGCGGCGAGTCCATGCACCGCACCGCCATGGCGGTGGCGGGAGAGCGGAAATTCCGGGATTTCCGCAAGGACAACACGCTGGATACCCGCCAGTTCCAGATGGCTTTCCGCACCCTGCGGCAGCTGTCCGCACAGGAGCAGAGCGCCGAAAAGGAACTGGATGTGGACGCCACCATCCACGATACCTGCGAAAACGCAGGGCGGCTGGAAATCCGTTATAAAAATCCCCGAAAAAACACCGTCAAGGTTTTGATGCTGATGGATTCCGGCGGCTCCATGGATTACTATTCCGGCCTGTGCAGCCAGCTGTTTCAGGCGGCCACCAGATCCAACCACTTCAAGGAACTGCACACCTACTATTTCCACAACTGCATCTACGGCGACCTCTACAACGGCCCCCGGCTGTGGCAGGACGGCAAGACCGCCACGGAGTGGCTTTTGCAGAATTTTGACGCCAGCTACAAGGTTATCATCGTGGGAGACGCCGCCATGAACCCCTATGAACTGCGGGAGAAGCAGTTTGACTGGCGGACCCAGCGTTACGGGGCTTCGGGCCTTGAGTGGCTGGAGCTGCTGAAAAAGCACTTCCCGTACCTGATCTGGATGAACCCGGAGCCGACGCCAACACAGCCCGGCTTCTGGGGGCAAACCCACTATCAGCTTTCGCAGATGTTTCCCATGTTCCAGCTCACCGCCGAGGGACTGGAAACCGGCATGAAGCGCCTGATGGCCAGACGCTGACATAGCAGTCATTCAAGACGGATACACCTCATTTCCATTGTGGAGCGCCTCGCATGGTCGAACGATCAGAAAAGTACCCCCTGATTGCAAGAAATATTCCTGCAATCAGGGGGTACTTGGTATGGTAAGAATAGCTCTGTATACAGTACAGATTGTGCAAATCTGAACGAAAAATATCAGAATCGGACGAGCAGGTCAGAAGAGATCCAGCGTATTGCTCAGATAGACCTCCTCTCTGACCGGGAGATGATATTCCGGCCTGGTCATATAGTAGAGGAGAAATTCCAGAAGCAGGGCACTGCCCAGTCCCCGCCCCTCAATTTTGAAGTTGGAAAATCCCATAGGCAGGTATCGGCTCCGAATGTCATCAACGCTGATAAACGCCGGATTCTTCATAGCCTTGGAAAACCGATAGCCGCCTTGGGCGTCCGGGGCGGTGCAGCGGTGTTCCGGGCCGGCTTCTCCCAGATTTTTCCGACTGACCGCCTCATAGCAGGCTTTTCGCTCCCGGCAGCCCACCCAGCAGCACTCGTTGCAGAGAAATTCCAGCTTTTCCCTCAGCGGTTCCGGCAACGTCTGTAACTGTTCAAAGGCTTTGTTCAGGCGGAAGTCCGGCACCACATATCGAAACTCCCCCCGCTCCGCTTCGTGCCTGCACTGGTCAAACTCCGTCAGCACCTTGGTGGTGGAGGAGACGAAATAGAGGCCGGGGTACCGCTGCCGCAGCGCCTTCAGCAGCAGATCCGAGTGGACGATCACGCCGTTTTCCCCTGACCGTTCAAACAGGCGGCAAAGGGCATTGCATTTTGCGTCTGAGAGATGTTCCGCTTTCAGCAGGGAATTGCTGAAGGTCAGGCGGGCGGAGATGCCGTATTCCCCCAGCAGCGCCAGAACCTCATGGGGATCGTGCTCCCCGCCGCCGACCCGTCCGCCGCCCCAGATGCAGTCCGCCGGAGCGCCGTAGATGGAGCCAATGTCGCACCAATCGAAAAAATATTCCCTGTGAGCATAAAACAGCGGCAGAAATACCTGATAGAACTCAAAAAATTCAAACAGGCCGGGGAGATGGTAATGGGCAATGCGTCTGCTGTCCATGGGCGTTACCTGGCCTGCTTCATGCTGAGGCTGATGCGTTTTTTCTTCTCATCGACCTCCAGCACAGCCACTTTCACAACATCTCCCACGGACACCACCTCCGAGGGATGCCGGATGAACTTGTCGGACACCTGCGAGATGTGAACCAGCCCGTCCTGATGGACGCCGATATCCACAAACACACCGAAGTCGATGACATTCCGCACCGTGCCGGTCAGCACCATGCCGGGCTTGAGATCCTTCATTTCCAGTACGTCCGTCCGCAGGATGGGCTTGGGCAGCTCGTCCCGGACGTCCCGCCCCGGCTTCAGCAGCTCGGACACAATGTCCCGCAGGGTGGGAACGCCCACACCGATGGCTTCCGCCGCCTGTTCCTCGCCATAGGCCTTTACCCGCCCCGGCAGGTCGGAAAGCGTCCCGGCCTTCACATCTGCCAGCGTGTGGCCGGTCAGCTCCAGCAGGGCCTTGGCGGCGTCATAGCTCTCCGGGTGGACAGCGGTGTTGTCCAGTACGCTTTTGCTCTCCGGCACCCGCAAAAAGCCCGCACACTGCTGGAAGGCCTTCGGCCCCAGCTTCGGCACCTTTTTGATCTGGGCGCGGGAGGTGAACGCGCCGTTTTCCTCCCGGTAAGCCACCACGTTTTTCGCAGTGGTACCGTTCAGTCCTGCCACTCTTTGCAGCAGGGACGGCGAAGCCGTGTTGACGTCCACGCCCACGGCGTTGACGCAGTCCTCCACCACGCCGTTGAGAGCCTCGTCCAGCTGCTTCTGGGGACAATCGTGCTGATACTGCCCCACGCCGATGGCCTTGGGGTCGATTTTCACCAGCTCTGCCAGCGGGTCCTGCAAGCGCCGGGCGATGGACACGGCAGAGCGGAGGTTCACATCGTACTGGGGAAATTCCTCGGCAGCCAGCTTGCTGGCGGAGTACACGGAGGCGCCGGCTTCGGAGACGATCATATAGCTGACGCGGGTGCCGGCCTCGTTCACCTGCCGGATCAGCTCCACCGCCATCTGCTCCGTTTCCCGGCTGGCGGTGCCGTTGCCGATGGCGATGTTCTCCACGCCGTGCTTCTTGACCAGCTTTGCCAGCGCGGCAATGGCTTCTTTCTTCTGGCGCTCGCCGTAGGTGGGATATACCACGGCGGTATCCAGCACCTTGCCGGTGCCGTCCACCACCGCCACCTTGCAGCCCATGCGGTAGCCGGGATCCAGCCCCATGGTAACCTTGCCCTTCACCGGCGGCTGCATCAGCAGGGGCTTCAGGTTCAGGGCAAACTGGCCGATGGCGCCCTCGCTGGCCTTTTCCGTCAGTGCCGTCCGCATTTCCCGTTCCAGAGAGGGGTAAATGAGGCGGTCATAGGCGTCCTCTGCGGCGTCTTTCACAAATTCCATGGCCGCGGAGCCGGGCTTCACTACGGCCCGCCGCAGCAGCGGCAGCGCCAGCTCCCGATCCAGCAGGACGGTGGCGCTGAGTTTTTTCTCCTTCTCCCCCCGGTTGATGGCAAGGATCTGATGGCCCTGCAATCTGCTGAGGGACTGCTCAAACTCGTAGTACAGGCGGTAAACGCTGTCCTCCTCCGTGGCGGCGAGGGAACGCAGAGTACCCCGCCGCTCCAGCAGCTCCCGCAGGCTCTTGCGGACGGCCGCATCGTCGCTGATCCACTCGGCGATGATGTCGTTGGCTCCCTGCAGGGCATCGGCAATGGTCTCCACGCCCTTTTCCGGGTCGATGAAGCCCTGGGCGGCGTCCTCCGGCCGGGGGCAGTCCCGCTCCTGTGCGAACAGCAGGGCTGCCAGAGGTTCCAGCCCCTTCTCCTTTGCTGCGGTGGCGCGGGTGCGGCGTTTCTGCTTATAGGGGCGGTAAAGATCCTCCACCTCTGCCAGCGTTTTGGCGCGGTCAATGGCGGCGGTCAGCTCTGCCGTCAGCTTTCCCTGCTCCTCAATGGCGTTTTTTACTGCCTCCCGGCGCTCCTCCAGCCCCCGGAGGTATTGGAGACGCTCTTCCAGCGTGCGGAGAGACGTGTCGTCCATGGCGCCGTGAAGCTCCTTACGGTAACGGGCAATAAAGGGAATGGTATTGCCCTCGTCCAGCAGGCGAACCACGTTTTCCACATACTGCGGTTTTTTGTCAAGCTCATCGGCAAGCGTCTGAATGATATCCATAGTCTTTCCTTTCGTTCCGGCAATCTGAAATAACCCTGTTATTTTATCACAGCGGCGGAAGAAATACCAGCCAAACAGATACGCAGTCTCCCGGTTGCGGTTTTCCGAACAGTCTGGTATACTTGATTTATCATTCGATCATTTTACTGCGTGAAAGGAGGCACGGACCATGACGCTGACGGTTCCCTGCCTGTTTGGATTGGAAAGTCTGGTGGCGGACGAAATGCGCCGCCTGAATCTGAAGGACGTCCGGGTGGAAAACGGCCGGGTACACTGCGACGGCACGCTGGCGGATATCGCCCGGCTGAATATCAGCCTCCGCTGCGGCGCACGGGTGCTGATGGAGCTTGGCTCCTTCCCTGCCCGTGATTTTGAGGCGCTCTTTCAGGGGGTGTACGCCCTGCCGTGGGAAGATTTCATCCCCCGCGACGGCGAGTTTCCCGTGAAAGGCTATTCTCTCAATTCCCAGCTCCATTCCGTTCCCGCCTGTCAGGCCATTGTGAAAAAGGCATCTGCCAGGCGGCTGGGAGAAAAATACGGCCTGGAGACGCTGCCGGAATCCGGCAGCCGGTATCAGATCCAGTTTTCCATCATCAAGGATGTGGCCACGCTGTATCTGGACACCTCCGGCGAGGGACTGTACAAGCGGGGCTACCGCGCCCGGAACATGGGCGCACCCCTGCGGGAGACCCTGGCGGCGGCGCTGGTCACTCTGTCCCGCTACCGGGGCAAAGACCCCTTCTGCGACCCCTTCTGCGGCAGCGGCACCATTCCCATCGAGGCGGCGCTGATCGCCAAGAACCGTGCGCCGGGGCTGGATCGCAGCTTTGCCGCCCAGAAGTGGAAAAACATGGACTCCAAGCTGTGGCTGGAAGCCGCCGACGAGGCTATGGACAAGGAATTCCACGGGCAGTACGACATCTGGGGCGGCGACATCGACCCGGCCGCCGTGGAGCTGGCAAAGCACAACGCGGCGCTGGCCGGAGTGGACGACTGCATTCGCTTTGAGACGGCAGACGCGGGAAAATTCCGCCGGGACAGCGAATACGGCCAGCTGGTGACCAATCCCCCCTACGGTGAGCGTCTGCTGGAAAAGAAGGAAGCGGAGGAATTGTACCGGGCGTTCGGTGCGGCTCTCAGGGACCTGCCGCCCAAGTGGCGGGGGCTGGGGCTCAGCTCCCACACGGAGTTCGAGCGGTGCTTCGGCCGCAGCGCCGACAAAAAGCGCAAGCTCTACAACGGCATGATCAAATGCGACGTATTCATGTACGGAAAGTAAACTTTACGGCGAAAATTACGATTTGTAATTGAAACCGGCGGTCGTGACCGCAGGAAGGAGCTGCTTTCATGCGGCACATCTTTATCATCAACCCCCACGCGGGGAAAAAAGATCAGACAGGCCGGATCTATGAGATGGCGGACCTCCTGCGGGCGCAGCACGGTCTGGAGTGCCAGTGCCTGCTGACCCAGCGCCCCGGCGGCGCCGAGGAGATGGCCCGGCGGCTGGCGGAGTCCGGCGAAGCGCTCCGGTTCTATGCCTGCGGCGGGGATGGCACTGTCAGCGAGGTGGCCAACGGCATCGCCGGGTTTCCCAACGCCGCCATGACCTGCATCCCCACCGGCACTGGCAACGATTTTCTGAAAAATTTCGGCCCGGACGCCGCCAGATTCGCAGACGTGGAAAACCTGTGGAACGGCGAGGAACGGCAGCTGGATCTCATCGACTGCAACGGCCGCCAGTGTCTTACCATCGCGTGCAGCGGCATTGACGCCCGTGTGGCGGAAAGCGTTCATGAACTGGGGGACTCCCCCCTGCTCAGCGGGCGGGGCAGCTATCTGGCTGCCGTGGCGGTGAATTTCCTGTTCCGTGGTATTGGCCGGCACTGGCGGGTGACGCTGGACGGCGAGGTGATCGAGGACGATTTCGCGCTGGTGTCCATGTGCAACGGACGGTACTACGGCGGCGGCTCCACGCCGGTGCCGGAGGCCCGGATGGATGACGGCATTTTACATACCGTACTGGTCAAAAATATCAGCCGCCTGAAATTTGCCCGGTTATTCGGCCCCTATTCCAACGGCCGCTACCGGGCTCTGCCGCCGGAGCTGATCCGGGTCGTCACTGCCAGAAACGTCCGCATCCAGTCGGAAACCGATATTGTCACCTGTCTGGACGGGGAATCCATTCACAGCCGGGACGTTCATCTGACCCTGTCCGACAGGAAGCTGAACTTCTTCGGCCCGCAGGGCTGCGACCCCAATTACGGCGCAGGCCCCCGGTGAAAATTTCATATCTTATTTACAATTTCCCCCTTTACAAACCGGGGGAAGTGTACTATGATAACAGCGTTAGCACTCGAAAGGATTGAGTGCTAACGCTGAAATTTGCTGATCATTAAAAATATATAAGGAGGAATTCAACATGAAACTCACCCCGTTGTCTGATCGTGTGATTCTGAAGATGGTAGAAACCGAGGAGACCACCAAGGGCGGCATTATCCTCACCGGCTCCGCAAAGGAGAAGCCCTCTGTGGCAGAAGTCATTTCCGTCGGCCCCGGCGGTATGGTGGACGGCAAGGAAGTCACCATGACCGTAAAGCCCGGCGACAAGGTTATCACCAGCCAGTATGCCGGTACTAAGGTGACGCTGGAGGACGTGGAGTATGTGGTCGTCCGTCAGGGCGATATTCTGGCCATCGTCGAATGACCTAAAGAGGGGATTTCATCCCCCCCCTTTAGATTCCCCCCACCAGTTTGAGAACTGGTGAACGCCGCCCCCGGCGGCTGGGTCAATGTATTTTCGCCACGCACATGTCACGGCGAAAATGATTGAAATTTATCTTTGCTTCTAATTTTCTGGGAGGTTATGAATTATGTCTAAGCTCATTATGCGCGGCGATGAAGCCCGCAAGGCTCTGCAGGCCGGCGTCGATCAGCTGGCCGATACCGTTAAGATCACCCTTGGCCCCAAGGGCCGCAACGTGGTTCTGGATAAGAAGTACGGCGCTCCCCTCATCACCAACGACGGCGTCAGCATCGCCAAGGAAATTGAGCTGCCCGATCCCTTTGAGAACATGGGCGCGCAGCTGGTGAAGGAAGTTTCCACCAAGACCAACGATGTCGCTGGCGACGGCACCACCACCGCTACCCTGCTGGCACAGGCCATGATCCATGAGGGTCTGAAGAATCTGGCCGCAGGCGCCAACCCCATCGTGGTAAAGAAAGGTATGTCCAAGGCCGTGGAGGCCGCTGTGGCTGAGGTCAAGAAGCAGGCCAAGAAGGTGGACGGCTCCAACGACATCGCCCGTGTCGGCGCTGTTTCCAGCGGTGACGAGGAGATTGGCAAGCTGATTGCCGACGCCATGGAGAAGGTCTCCGCCGACGGCGTGATCACCATTGAGGAGTCCAAGACCGCCGAGACCTACAGCGAGGTCGTGGAAGGTATGCAGTTCGACCGCGGCTATATCACCCCCTATATGGTCACCGATACCGAGAAGATGGAGGCCGTCATTGACGATGCCTATATCCTCATCACCGACAAGAAGATCTCCGTCATCTCCGACATCCTGCCCATTCTGGAGCAGCTGGTGCAGTCTGGCAAGAAGCTGGTCATCATCGCCGAGGATGTGGAGGGCGAAGCCCTGAACACCCTGATTGTCAACCGCCTGCGCGGCACCCTGAACGTTGTGTGCGTCAAGGCCCCCGGCTTCGGCGACCGCCGCAAGGAGATGCTGCAGGATATTGCCATCCTGACCGGCGGTACCGTCATCAGCGAGGAGGTTGGCCTGGAACTGAAGACCGCCACCATCGATATGCTGGGCCGCGCCCGTCAGGTGAAGGTCACCAAGGAGAACACCACCATTGTGGACGGTGCCGGTGACGCACAGGCCATTAAGGATCGTGTGGGCCAGATCCGCAATCAGATCGCTGTCACCACCAGCGATTATGATAAGGAGAAGCTGCAGGAGCGGCTGGCCAAGCTGGCCGGCGGCGTGGCCGTCATCAAGGTCGGCGCCGCTACCGAGACCGAGATGAAGGAGAAGAAGCTCCGCATTGAGGACGCTCTGAACGCCACCCGCGCTGCCGTTGAGGAAGGCGTGGTCGCCGGCGGCGGCACCATCTTTGTGAACATCATCCCCGCTGTGGAAGCGCTGCTGAACACCGTTGACGGCGACGAAAAGACCGGCGTCCGCATCATCGCCAAAGCTCTGGAAGCGCCCATCCGTCAGATCGCTGCCAACGCCGGTCTGGACGGCTCCGTGATTCTGGAGAAGGTCCGCAACTCCGGCAAGGTCGGCTACGGCTTCGACGCTTACAAGGAGGAGTACTGCGATATGGTCTCCGCCGGTATCATCGACCCCGCCAAGGTGACCCGTTCCGCTCTGGAGAACGCCGCTTCCGTCTCCGCCATGGTTCTGACCACCGAATCTCTGGTGGCCGACAAGCCCGAACCCCCCACGCCCGCAGCTCCCGCCGATCCCGGCATGGGCGGCATGTACTAAGAGACGCCGCAAAGCCTTGAAATTGCTTGATTTTTTGGATGCGCAAAAGCGGATTTACGCCAAACTTACGCCACTTACGCCAAAAATTCAAGCGCATTATAGGGTAACAGAAATCGGCACCTGCCTTAAAAAGCAGGTGCCGATTTTTGTTCATCGAAAAAGTCATCTACGGATGTAGCTTTCTCATATCTGCGGTAAAATAGAGGCGCATGATATAATATCGTGACGAAGTGATTCCAGAAAAAGCAGGAAGTATATTTGTGTTAAGGCTTATGCAAAATTCAAACAAGAAAAGCGATATTTTGATTCATTCAAGAAATCGTTTTGAAAAATCTTGAATTCTTCATATTCGTCGTCTATAATATTTATATTCTCCCCAATAGCAGTAGAGAAGGAGTGATACATATGCCGAGTTGGGGAACAGTTCTAGATAATTTGAAGAACACCCCCAATCCCATGGATGCAATGCGGCGAAAGTATCTTGGTACCATGCACAAGTATACTGGTCGGAATATTATAGCCTATTACTCTGCTTTTGTGCAAAAACCACGGATTGACGGGACAGGAATTGACGATAACGACAAAAACGCATTTATGCAAGCGGTTTGTGGCTTAGACAGAAGTAAAGGGCTGGATCTTATTTTGCACACTCCTGGCGGGCAAATTGCAGCCGCGGAATCTTTAGTTTCTTATCTTAAAGCATTATTTGGAAAAGACATTCGTGTTTTTGTACCTCAGATTGCCATGTCGGCTGGCACGATGATTGCATTGTCTTCTAAAGAGATCATTATGGGCAAGCAATCTAATCTAGGCCCCATTGATCCACAGTTTGGTGGCATGTCTTGTGCGGGCATAATTGAAGAATTTAACGAGGCCTGTAGTGATGTGAAAGCAAATCCAGAAATGGCGCGTGTTTGGGGACCAATTATTTCAAAATATCATCCTACATTCATTGGTGACTGTAAAAAAGCAATGACATGGGCGGATACAATAGTAAATAAATGGCTGACTGAAAACATGTTTAGTGCATATACTGATGCAGAGGCAAGGGCGAGAAAAGTTGTTGATGCTTTGTCTAGTCATAATGCGACTTACTCACATTCGCGGCATATACACATTGATGAGTTAAACAATTTGGGGCTGAAAATTGTTCCTCTAGAGCGACTTGATGATCGTCAGATTGACGATTGTAAAGACTTACAAGATTGCGTTTTAACAATTCACCATTCTTTTATGCAAACGCTATCTAGTACTAATGCACTGAAAATTGTTGAGAATCACGCAGGTCAGGCTATGATAATCAATGCATCTCAACAAGCATGAGGAGGGCTATGCATGGATAACGATTTAATCATTAAAGAATATATTCAAATTACTTGTGGCAATATTCCGAGAGTATACGCTGGTCCCGAAGAGCAGGGCAAGAGTATTGTGAAGTGTTCCATTCTTGAAGATACAAACTTGGAATATAGCAATTCAACTTCAACAAATCAACAGCCTTGGGAGTAATTTTAAGGTGCCACTGTCCTGTTCCAGAGATAGCGGCACCTTTTTTATGATATGAAAACATGTAATAAATAATAGTGCTACACATTTTATTTGTGCTTTCGCTTGCCTTTTCCGTGCTGCAATTGCGGTCTTGCTTTCCCGCGCTGACTCATGGGGCTTTTCATGTGCTTGGATAGTTTAAGTATTTCAATTAGCGTGACAAACTGCTCTTTCGAGAGCTTGTCATAATCAATGCCCAAAGTGACAAGGAACGAACGGGCTTTCTTTTCCTCAGAACTGCCCTCAAAATTCATCGCATCCTGCAACTGACCCTGTACGGTTGCTACGAGGGCGCTTTCATCCGCAGTCATAGTGTCGGGGCGATGCTGCTCTCGAATGTCACGGAGAATGACTTTTAGGTCATCCACAATCAGGCTTCCGAAATATTCATCCTCTCTGATCTGCGCGACTTCCAGCGTCCGCAGGTACAGGTCGTTTGCATCGCCGCCGTTTTTCATCAATGCCATCTGTCGAACCGCTTCCAGTACGGCGTTCATGTCGTTGATCCGCATATCCGCGATCCGGTCAACGTAAATCTCGGCATCCAGCATGAAACGCTGGAAATCCTTGTGGCAGATCAACTCCGACAGCAGCCGGTGGTTGAACTTGCCCGTTCTCAATACTTCGATTGCATCATCACCCAAATGCAGAGCGTCCAGCTCTGTGTTTGGGTGATTTTTTTGTTCTGTCAGCCCCAGCAGGTAATCGGTGGACACGCCGTAGAACTTTGCCAGCGCCACCATGCTGAACGGACTGATGTCTTTGAAATCGTCGGCTTCGTATTTTCCCAGCGCAGATTTTGAGATGCTTGTTTCCGCAGAAAGCTGTTCCAGTGTCAGACCGCGCTCTACGCGCAGGTCTTTGAGCCGTTCCTGAATGGTGAGTTTTGGCTGCATAGCGGTGTCCTCCCTTCAAATTTCTGCCCTTTCCCGGTCTTGTCCATGAGCGTGGAAATCTGCGTTTTTCAGCGCGTTTTCCGACCTCTTGGATATACGGGAGAGGGCTATATTTTTCGCTAAAATGGTCTTGCAATCGCACCTGAACCTTGAAAATTGCATGACCGTCCGAACGGGATATGTCCTCTGGCGAAGTGCCGCATCCAGCGCACCAAGGAGAACGAAACGCCGGGAGCGATCCTCCGGGCAGGAACGACATTCGGAAAGAGCGGCAAAATCGAATGTAAAAATCAAAGCAAGTGAAAACGGCGAAATAGTTTTCTGCTCTGTGCGGTTATCTGCACGGAATAGAGCGCTATTCAGCAGTGAACGACGTTTGTCGTTCAACATGATATTTCTCCGTTTCACGCAAAGACACATCAAACGGCAAAAGCGGAAGGTGCCGCCTGTGACCAACGTATCATTGGCAGTATTTCCAGCCGAAAGCCGTGCATCAAAAACCAGCGCCCTATGGCGAACGGGTGTCACGATTTAACAAACCCATTTTACCATAGGGCGCATCGAAAAAACAGGAGGAAAGTTTGAAAATGAGAAAATCTGAAACCTATCGCAACGAGATCAAGTCCTACATTGTCCGCACCGGCAGAACCATGACCGAGGTAGTGGACTACCTCTCCAATGAATACGGCTGGAGCCGCAGCGTTCCAAATCTCTCTGGCAAGCTCAAGCGCGGTTCGCTCCGCTATGGCGAGGCGGTAGAGTTGGCGGACGCGCTGGGGTATGACATCGTGTGGCAAAAGCGGTAACAACTTCCGAAATGGTAGTTGCTGCTTTTTTTATGCAGGAGGTTTTATGAGAACAGGGCTTACCAAAAAGCAAAAGACAACCGTGATTTATTTTGATGAGCATAGCCGCATCATTGAGGTACAGACCCACAACACCGATCTCAAAAAGCGGCTGACAGCATTTGCGGCAAAGCACCCGCAATGCTGCCGCCAGACCGACGATGATGAGCAAGGAGGGCTGACCTTTGAGATCGAGAAAGGGCAGTTAAGTTTTCGGCTGACTGCGCCGTATAGCGAGGAACGGCGGCAGTTTGCAAAAGAACGAGCAAACAATCAGTTTTTAAATGGGTTAAATTGGTCCCATAAAAGTTATTGAAATATCTGTGGGTTTTCTTGTCAACTCGTGTATAATTAAATAGAAAACAAATCCGAGAGGAGGCGATGCTGTGCAAGAACAGGATATTATCGAATTGCTGCTTCAAAGAAATGAAAAAGGCATGGACGCCTTATTGTTGCACTATGGGCCACTGATGAGATACATTATTGCGCCTATTTTGCAAAATTCACAGGATCAAGAGGACTGCCTTTCAGAAGTAGCAATGCGTGTCTGGAAAAAAATAGAACAGTTCAACCAAGAACGAGGAAGTTGGAAGACGTGGTTGACGGCGATTACCAGAAATGCTGCGCTGAACTATACGAGGGATACTCACCGTCATAATAGCGTTGAAGAAATTCCAGACGATACACCATCACCGGAGCCAAGTCCTGAAGAAATGATTATACAAAAAGAACGGCAATCTGCGGTTAATTACGCTTTGCGCCAGTTATCGCCCAAGGACAGGATGCTGTTTTATAGAAAATATTATTACTTACAATCAACAGCCCAAATTGCTTCCGAGCTGGGGATGACTGAAAGAGCGGTCGAGGGAAAACTGTATCGCTTGAAAAAGCAGCTTCGCAAGATGTTAGGAGGTGAAGTGCATGAGTAATCATGAATGGGAATCCATGAACGAAAGAGATTTTGAGACAATGCTTGAAAAAAGCGTTTTAGATTTTCCCCCTGATGATGTTGTTGAAGATGTAACACCATGGAGAAAAGCAATGAGCTGTGTACTCATTGGCATGGCACTTTGCGCTATCACGCTGAACTTTTGGTGCCTAAATTATATTCTTCCTGCCGTTGGAATGGTGCTGTCACTAGTAGGGTTTCGTTCTCTATGGCGTGAAAACAAATGGTTTAGAAATTGCTTTATTATAACAGTAATCCGAGCGGCATACTTTTTCCCGATGCTGATTCTAAATACGACCATTATCCAAAGCACAATTTTTACTCCCCAAGTCACATCGGTGCTAACCGTTGCAAACCTTTTGCTTCTGCTCGTCGAGTTCTTTTGTCTCTGGCGTGGACTCAGAGCTGTGCAGAGAAAAGTAAATCTTCCTCCGCGAGCGGGAGGTGCCGTTGCACTGATTATCTGGTATGCACTCATGTGCGTTCTGGCTGTTATTCAGTATAATGGACTGGTAATTGCTGGGGCAATGGTTATTGGATACATCTTCATCATCCGTAATATCTATATGCTCTCAAAAGAACTTGATGAAGCTGGGTATTCAATTCAAACCGTATCTATTAAGGTAACAGACAGATGTATCGTGCTCGTTCTCCTTTCAGTGCTTATCATCGGCTGTGCTTTTGGCTATATTTTCGGTGGCAGTTATCCGATGGCCTGGAGTACAGTGGATTCGTCAGAACATACTGAAGTAGAGGTAATCAAGAGCCATCTCACGGAACTTGGCTTCCCAGAATATGTTTTGAACGATCTCACGCCAGAAGACATTGCAGCTTGTGATGGTGCTTTACAGGTTGTCGTTGACATCACGGACGAACCAGTGAATGACGGCAGAACGGTAACTACAGAGTATAGTAATGGAGAGAAACGCCATATTGAGCAAAAGACTGTCTATGATGTAAAAGAGTTACGCATTACCGGCGTTGGAGTGCAAATACCTGGCGAACGAGAAAGATGGATCATTTTCCATCATTTCCTTTGGACTACCGATCCTGGATTTTACGGCACAGAGTCGATTCAGCTTTGGCCCGTATATCGAGATATTTCAGATGGATGGGCTTCTAACGGTGAAGTAACTGGACGTGTGCTGTATGACAAGGGTGGGGAAACCTTCGCCGCCCCTTATTATTCTCTTGACAATCAAACTTTTACATCCAACAGCATTTTCTGGGGAGAGCAAACAAGTACCGATGTTTTTGCCACTTTTTCTATGCCAAGGCAAGGTGAAAATTATCGTGGCTATGTTGCTTATCCCATTGCGGAGATGCAGGATGGCTATATCATCAGCAGTTGGGTCAATTACACTCATCAACGAAGCTGGCTCCAATATCCTGCAATGACAGCAATGGAAAAACGAATGACAAATAGCTGGAATGATGCCGGAGCGTTTATGACAGTCCAAGATGCGCTTCAATTCTACCCAACAAATGAAGGCGTTGAAATGATTAAGTGAGAACAAATAAACGGAGCGATTGACATAAAATAATCCCTTTGGAACAAAGGGCGCACTTCTATACAGGGCAGCCCCTGTATCGTGCGTCCTGCGGAAACAAACAGCCCGGACATTTGAATGGCCGGGCTGTTTTGCGTCACTTTGTTCCGAACAAGGGGCTGCACCCCTTGCGACGCTTGCGCGTCTATCCCAGCGCACTTTGCTGCGGAAACAGCCTGCTGGCGCAGACCATTCCCACCGCAAAGTCTGAAAATCCCATACCGTAAGTTAGACCGTCTACCGAAAACGTAGGCGGTCTTTTTCTATCCATTTTTATATCAGTCGGGAGGTTGAGATTATGCACGAAAAAGAAATCGAAAAGCTGCAAGCCGAGAAAGAAAAGGTGGAGCGGCAGCTTGCGCAGGAACAGCACAAAATTCAGCGCCTTGAAAACCGAGCCGCCTACTATGAAAAAGGAGAACGGCGCAAGCGGGCGCACCGGCTTATCACCCGTGGTGCTGCCATTGAGAGCGTTGCACCGCGGACAAAGGATTTGAGCGAAACCGAGTTTTACGCTTTTGCAGAACAGGTTTTTGTGTTGCCGGACGTACAAAGACTGCTCACGGAAACTGTCAGCAGCCATGCAGGAGGTAACTGACCATCGCACTGTTTCATTTTCATGTGACGCAGATCAAGCGCAGCGCGGGGCAATCTGCCGTGGCTGCTGCCGCCTACCGTGCCGGGGAAAAGCTGCACAGTGAGTATTACGGCGAGATCAGCGACTATACCCGCAAAGGCGGTGTGGTCTGTTCTGAAATCCTGCTGCCATCTCACGCGCCGCCAGAGTATGCAGACCGTGAAACGCTCTGGAATGCCGTGGAGAAAGCCGAGCGCGGAAAGAAAGCCCAGCTTGCATATAGCTTTGACATTGCCTTGCAGAACGAGTTTTCCATGCAGGAGAACATCGATCTTGCAAGGCAATTCTTATTGGACAATTTCGTGAACCGGGGCATGGTGGCGGACTTCGCCGTGCATCAGCCGGACAAGGAGAACGGTGGCATTTCTAATCCGCATTTTCACGTCATGTGTCCGATTCGCCCCATAGAGCCGGACGGTAGGTGGGGAAACAAACAGCGGCGGGAATATGTGCTGGACGAACACGGCGAGCGTGTTCTGGACGAGGCAGGCAATTATGTGTTCAACGCCGTTCCCACGACAGATTGGGGAAAGCCCGAAACGCTGGAAGCATGGCGGCAGGCATGGGCTGACCTGTGTAACGCCAAGTTTGCCGAAAAAGGCTTAGACTGTCGCATTGACCACCGCAGCTTTGCCCGTCAGGGGGTAGAGCAGATTCCCACCCAGCACGAGGGTCCCACCGTTCGGGCAATGGAGGCAAAGGGCATCCGCACCGACAAGGGCGATCTCAACCGTTTCATTCGGAAAACCAACGCGCTGCTGCGGGCGACGAAAGAAAAAATCGCCGCGCTGATCGGCTGGCTGAAGAACGTAAAAGCCGAGCTTGCCAAGCCCCAGCCGCCCACGCTGAACGACCTGCTGGCGCTGCATTGCGCCAATCGCAACAAGGGTGCGTACAGCAATAAGGCAAAGAACGCAAATTTGCAGCGTTATGCCGAGGCGTTCAGCTTTCTGCAATCTAAAAAACTTTACACCGTGGACGATCTGGAAACTACGCTTCACGCCATGCAGGACAAAATCGACACGTTGAAAAAGTCGGCATCGTCAAAGCAAGCCCGTATCAAAGAAGTGGACGAACTGCTGCGGATGGTGGACTACTACAAGTCCGGCAAGCCCGCTGCGGACAAGCTGAAATCCATCCGATTTGAGAAATCCAGGCAGAAATACGAATCCGAACACGATAACGAGTTGCGGACGTTCTACATGGCAGAGCGCAAGCTGAAACCGTATTTCAAAGATGGCAAGCTGCCCATCACCGCATGGCGCAAAGAACGGGCGCAGTTGGAGCAGGAATACAGGGACATTCAGTCAGAGCTTTCGCCGCTCCATGCCGACGCGAAAAAGCTCTGGGCGATTCACTACAACATCTACGAGGGGCAGCATGAACAGGAACGCCAGAACACCGAGCTGCGGCAGAAAAAGCAGGAAATCGAACACTAAGGAGGGCGTTGCCTATTGAGTATCTTTGAAGCCGTCAAGCAGTCTGTGACCACCCGGCAGGCTGCGGAGCGATACGGCATCCGGGTGGAGCGAAACGGAATGTGCCGCTGCCCGTTCCATGATGACAGTACGCCCAGCATGAAGCTGGATCGCCGGTATTACTGCTTCGGCTGCGGTGTTACCGGGGACGTGATCGACTTCGTTTCCCGGCTTCGCGGGATCGGCAGCAAGGAAGCTGCAATTCTGCTGGCACAGGATTTTGCTATTCCGTATGAGGATGGCACGGGCAAAATGAGCAAGCCGCGACAACAAAATACCGACGAACAGAATTATCCGCACATGGAACGCTACTGCTTCCGTGTGCTGTTGGACTATTACCGGCTGTTATGCCGCTGGAAGGAGGATACCCCGCAAACGCCGGAGGATGGCTTTGATCCGCGCTTTGTGGAAGCGTTACAGAGAATTTCGCTGATTGAATATCTGTTGGATGAGTTGTTGTGCGGGGATATACATGCGCGGGCATCCGTTGTGATCGAATATGGAGAGGAAGTGAGGAAACTTGAGCAGCGAATGGCAGAGCTTGCCGCCGCAGATGAAGCAGCAGCTCAAAATGCAGGCAGGCAGTATGGCACCGCCGATGAGCGTTGAAGAAGTAAAAGCCATGCTGGACACCACGGAAAAAGGTGGTGTCCGCAACAGTATCAAGAACTGCCTGATGGTATTTCAGCATGATCCGCTGCTCTCCGGCGCGATCGCCTACAATCTGCTGACCGACCGCACCGACATTGTGAAGCCCATCGGCTACGACCGAAGCCCCGGCACCTCCATGACCGACACGGATATGAAGTACATCCGGCTGTATCTGGAAGAGAATTACGACCTGACAAGTGAGAAGAAAATCATAGATGCCGCCGATCTCGCTGCCCATCAGAACAGCTATCACCCGGTCCGGGACTATCTGAACAGTCTTGCATGGGACGGAACAGAACGTATCCGCTACTGTCTGCACCACTTTCTCGGCGCGGAAGCAGACGAGTACACCTTTCAGGCGCTGCGGCTGTTCCTGCTGGGTGCGATTCATCGGGCATTTCATCCCGGCTGCAAATTTGAGGTTATGCTCTGTCTGGTGGGCGGTCAGGGCGCAGGAAAGTCCACCTTCTTTCGCCTACTGGCAGGCAAGGATGAGTGGTTTTCCGACGATCTGCGGAAGCTGGACGATGAAAATGTGTACCGCAAGCTGCAAGGGCACTGGATCATCGAGATGTCTGAAATGATCGCCACCGCCAATGCCAAGAGTATTGAGGAAATCAAGTCGTTTCTGAGCCGCCAGAAGGAAGTCTATAAAATTCCGTATGAAACCCACCCGGCAGACCGATTGCGGCAATGCGTGTTCGGCGGTACATCCAACGCAATGGACTTCCTGCCTCTCGACCGTTCCGGCAATCGTCGCTTTTTGCCGGTACAGGTCTGCCCGGAGCAGGCGGAGGTTCATATTTTGGAGGATGAAGCCGCATCCAGAGCCTATTTGCAGCAGGTATGGGCGGAGGCAATGACCATCTATCGGGCAGGCAGCTGGAAGCTGACGTTCAGCCCGGAAATGGTGCGCTATCTCAAAGAACATCAGAAGGACTTCATGCCGGAGGACACCAAGGCAGGCATGATTCAGGCGTTTCTGGACAGCTATGCGGGCGATACTGTCTGTTCCAAGCAGCTTTACAAGGAGGCGCTGAACCACGCCTTTGATGAGCCGAAGCAATGGGAGATCCGGGAGATCAACGAAATTATGAACCAGTGCGTGACCGGCTGGACGTATTTCTCCAATCCCCGCAGCTTTGCCGGATACGGCAGGCAAAAGGGCTGGGAGCGCGAAAGAGCTGCAACCGGCAGCGGCAACTCAGCCGCAAAAATCCCGGACGGCTTTGTAGAGATTACAGAGCAGATCGAGATGCCGTTCTGAAAGGTACGGTTTGTTGCAAAGCCTGCTGCTATCCCGTTGCCGGGCTGGTTGCCGGAGAAATCCTTGTCCTGTCAGGTTTTTCTACCTTTGACAACCAAAGCAACAGAAAAATAGAAGAAAAGGAAAACCGTAAATTAACCGTCAGACCGGGTTTGTTTCGAGGTTTTTGGAAGTCCGTTGCCGGACTGCGTTGCCGCCTCGCCCTGTCTGGCTATTTTATAAGGAGGGTAAACTGCCTATGAAGGAAATCCCGATTTGGGAAAAGAGCAATCTGAGCTTGGAGGAGGCTGCGGCTTACTCTGGCATTGGTATCAACAAACTGCGCGAGATCACCAACGAGGACCGCTGCAAATTCGTCCTCTGGGTGGGCAACAAGCGCCTGATTAAACGCCGCCTGTTCGATCAGTTCATCGAGCAGGCGTATTCTATTTGAAGAAGTGATGTGAAAATCTATGACACAGCGACACTTTGAAAAAGTTGTCTGTTCCTGTTCAATATCAGTGGAAATCGCATATTCGGTATGATATACTTGTATCAATCCCTATAATAGCGCTTTTCACGGAAAGGAGTTTCTGAATTGTCTGAAAAGCGCAAAGATAGCAAAGGTCGTGTTTTGAAGGACGGCGAAAGCCAAAGAGTAAACGGCACTTATGACTATCGTTATACCGATATACACAAGAAACGGCGTTGTATTTACGCCAAATCCCTGACAGAGCTGCGGAAGAAAGAGGACGAGCTGCGGCGCGACATGGCGGACGGCATCGACTATGCTGCGGGAGAAATGACCGTGGCGGAGCTGGTTGATCGCTACATGAATCTAAAACGGGGCTTGAAGCAAAATTCGCTGCGGTCTTATGGCTCTGCGGTCAAACGGATTCACGCCGACCCATTCGGACAGAAGCCGATCAAAACCGTAAAGCTCTCCGACGCAAAGGGCTGGTTCGTGTTTCTGCACGACAGCGGCATCAAGCAAAACACCATCGGTGTGCTGCAAAGCGTTGTCAGACCGGCATTTGAAATGGCGGTGGATGATGACATCATCCGCAAGAACCCGTTCAAGTTCAAGCTGTCTGATGTGGTGCCGAAGGATGCCTATGTACGCGATGCGCTGACCAAGGAGCAGCAGGAGAAGTATCTGCAATTCGTGCAGGACTGCGGCGGGAATTACTATGATGACATTGTGATCCTGCTGGGAACCGGCTTGCGTGTGAGCGAGCTGTACGGTCTGACACGGGCAGATATTGACTTCGACCGACGCTGTATTCACGTTCGGCGGCAGCTATGCCGGACGGCGGAGAAGCCCTATTTCGTCACGCCGCCCAAAACCAAAAGCGGCATCCGAAACGTCCCCATGACGGACGCGGTTTACATGGCGCTGATGCGGGTGGTGAAAGCCAGAACCGCCCCGAAGGTGGAATTGCTGGTGGACGGTCACAGCGGTTTTCTCTTTCTGGACAAGTCCGGGATGCCGAAGGTCGCGATGCACTTGGAGAACTATATGCGGGGTCTGCAAGCGCGATTTGAAAAGGCATACGGCAAGCCTGTCCCTCGGATCACGCCCCATGTGCTGCGGCATACCTTCTGCACCAACGTTCAGCAGGCAGGACTTGATGTGAAAAGCCTGCAATATCTGATGGGACATTCCAACGCCAGCGTGACGCTGGACGTCTACACGCACAGCAGCTTTGATTCCGTCGAGAGAGCCTTTGAACAGATCGCCAGCAGCCTGTAATTTTCATTGTACGAAGTTGGTTGGCTTACGCCACAACTTACGCCAATTCCCTGTCAAGTGGCGTAGATTTGCATAGAAATGTGTGAATTTCATCAAAATCAAGGAAGCGTCAAAAACGGGTTCAAAGCCTTGATAACTCTATGAAAATCTGCATTTTCCGTTATATTCGTTTTGCTTCAAAAAGTTGCGGTTTTGAAGGGCGGCATGTACTAATCGATCGCCGCAAAGCATTGAAAGCAAAGGACTTTTCGCTGGCAAACTGATAAACTTACCACAAATTTACGACAGTTGCCAACGAAAAAGCGCCGAGATATGTATGAAGCTACCGTCTGCATTTTGCAGGCGGTAGCTTTTTTTTGCAAAAAAGAAGCCCATACGGATGGTGGGCGCTGTAGAGGGCATCCACCGCCGCCGCTGCTTCATGCGGATTGTTGCATCTGCCTTTGACGTAGTGCTTCAAGGTCATAGCGGAAGTGGTACGAAGTGATACTTAATTTGACTAATTTGATAGTGACAAGAACTGGTAATGTCAAAGTGTACTATACCTGTTGGCTGTAAACTTCATGGGGTCAAGTATAATATCCACGGTACTTTTATGCGGATTTTTGTATTTTGCTCCCGTTGGGGTAAATTGCAGCATATGCAGGTGGATAGAACTGAATAGCATATAATAGCGGATAGGGGGATGTGGCGGAATAGCGCTTGTTGTTATCTGCCGCTTACGCGTATTTGTTTTTTGCAGTATACCCTGTGAACCTTGCTTTAGCGGGATGTCGGAAATCGACCGCCCGCGGGAATGTTTTTATGGGCCGGTGAACTTGCGCGGCGGCAAAAGATGTGCTATGCTTTGGTTAAAGCAATCTAACTAACGTACCTGCGTTGAAAGGAGTCCCCGCCATGCTGCCCATTGCACCATCCACGGAAACCCGCCCCTGCTTGGAGACGGTTTGCAAAAACGATGCGCCCCGGATGATCCATCTGGACGCCACAGGAGGAGAGGCCGCTGAGATCCTGTATTCGGTGTTTCCGGGAATGGAACTGATTTACCGGGATATTCACGCCCGCTCCTGCCGGGAGGCGCGGGGCGGTTCGGGTGAACGTCTGGAGATCCATCATTGTCTGGAAGGGCGGGTGGAGTACCGGCAGAATGGCCGCTATTTCTATCTGACGCCGGGAGATCTGGTGGTGGCGCGGGCTTCCTCGCTGCCTCAGGGCAGCCGCTTTCCCACCGGGCATTACCATGGGATCGCGGTGGTGATTGATCCGGCGGATGCGCCGGAATGTCTGTCCTGCATCCTCAGCGATGTGGAAGTGCGTCCGGCGGCGCTGATGGAAAAGCTGTGTCCCGGCGGCGCTGTCTTTGCCGCCCGGTCCTCTCGGCGGGTGAAGCACGTCTTTTCGGAGCTTTACGCCGTGCCGGAGGACATCCGCAAGGGATACCTGAAAGTGAAGCTGCTGGAGCTGCTGCTGTTTCTCAGCACGCTGGAGCCAGCCGCGCAGCCGGTTCATGGCTGCACCGCTTCGCAGGTGACACTGGCGGAGCAGGTGCGCGCCTGCCTGCTGGCGGAACCGGATCAGACCGTGACCCTGCGGGAATTGTCCCACCGGTTCGGCGTCTCTGAAGCGCAGGTGAAGGCCAGCTTTGCCGGGGTCTATGGGATGTCCCCGGCGGCTTATGTCCGTTCCCAGCGGATGTGGGGAGCGGCAGAGCTGCTGCGGGATACGGATCGGACAGTGCTGGATATTGCGGGCCAGTTCGGCTATGACAATGCCAGCAAGTTCGCCAAGGCTTTCCGGGATGTGGTGGGCGTTTCTCCCCGGGAATACCGGGCAGGTGAGGCTTACGACAGCTGCGCCCCGCAGGGAGAGCGGGGGACGGCCTGCTGATACCGCCTGACGGCTGCTGCGGTCTGCCGCTTCAGAGGCGGGCTTTTCCGCGCGATCCTGCCGGAAAAAGAAAATTGGGTTTTTTATCGTTTTGGAGCCGGATCCATCGTTTTGGAGCAGATGCGGCAGGAAAATTCTGATAGGATACAGTCAAAGAGGTTAAGCCCCCCTTTCCTCTTCAAAAGTTAAGGCCCTCTAACTTTGGGCGTCCACAGCGCGGGCGGGCGCTTTTCACACCGGCGCCTGCCTGTGCCGCGGAACCTGACCGGGCCGAAAGGAGCGCGCTGTATGTCTGAGGAAAATCTGGTGCGGCAATGTGCGCCGACGCTGGCCGGCATCAAGACCGGCACGATTTTCCCGGTTCCCTTTGACAGCCTGCCCGGCCTGACGGCAGAGATCCGGGATCTGAATCGGATTCTGGTACCCAAGGGGCTGCGGCTGCTGCCGCTGCGCTATCAGGACAGAAAGGCTCTGCTGTACCTCTACCGCCCCTCCGAACTGCGGAAGGATCTGAAGGATCAGCTGGCAGGGACGCTGCTGGCGGAGGCCGGATATCCGAACAAGGGCAGTGAGCAGTGCGTGGCGTATCTGGCGCGGCGCTTTCGCTCCGGGGGCGAATTCCCTCATGAGGTAGGGCTGTTTCTCAGCTATCCGCCTCAGGACGTGCTGGGTTTCATCGAAAACCGGGCCGTCAACTACAAATGCGCGGGACTCTGGAAGGTCTACGGCGACGTGGAGCAGGCACAGCGCCTGTTTGCCAGATACCGCAAATGCACCGATATCTACTGCGAGCTTTGGCGGGCCGGTTCCGGCATCGGACAGCTTGCCGTCGCGGTCTGATATACCAAATGCCGCGGCTTTCAAGCCGCCGGATATCTCTCAAGAAAGGAGAATGTTCAACATGAAAAAGACTGCTGTGATTTATTGGAGCGGCACCGGCAATACCAAGCAGATGGCAGAAGCCGTTCTGGAGGGTATGAAGAATGCGGGTGCGGAGGCTGTGCTTCTGGAGCCTGCTCAAGTGGACGCTTCTACCTTCAGCGGCGTGGACGCGGTGGCCTTCGGCTGCCCGGCCATGGGTTCTGAAGTGCTGGAGGAGATGGAGTTCGAGCCTATGTTCTCCGCCTGCAAGAACAGCCTGGGCGGCAAAAAGGTTGCCCTCTTCGGCTCTTTCGGCTGGGGCGACGGCGAGTGGATGCGGACCTGGGAAAAGGACTGCGACGACGCCGGGATCAACCTCGCTTGCGACAGCATTACCTGTCAGGAAACGCCTGACGACGACACGCTGGAAGCCTGCCGTGCCATGGGCAAGCAGCTGGCGGAATAAGCCACGGGAATACACCTCTATTTTTCTTTCCTTATTTCCTATCTTTCCTAAACCTTATCTTCCTATTTCCTATCTTTCTTTTCTATCTTTCCTTTTTCCCGGAGATCCTGCAAGTCTCCAACCTGTTTTCCGCGCGGATGGGGCCGCATCGGAAAACCGAGAAAAGATGCCACTTTTCTTCACACGACAGCGCCGCCCGAAGCCGGGCGGCGCTGTATGCATTTCGGTTCCGTCACGGCAGCGGACAAGGAACGGGTCAGCGTCTGCTCCATTTCACATAGGCCCACTGCCTTTGGGTGTTGTCCACCTCTGTGTCGCTGATTCTTGTTCCGCATTCCTGATATACATAAAAGTCATCCGGCGTTTCCGATCCCTCAGGAGTATAATACTGACTGCCGTCGATGGCGGCATATTCTTTTTCTTCGTCAGTCAGTTCGCCGGCGTAAAGATACCCCTCCGGCAGTTCATCCAGAATGGTCAAATCCGCTGCAAAATAATCGTGACCGTCTAACACGATTTTGGGCGCTCCGGCATAAGGCGCGGAAGAACCTGTGCCGGCGGGAGCTGCTGCCCCGCAGCCTGCCAATGAGAAAACCAGCGCAAGGCTGAGGAGCGCTGCCGTTAACTTCTTCATGTTCCATGCCTCCTTAAAATCCGACTTGTCTGTATATATGGACGGAACCCGCCGACAGAATGTTCCGGTTTTCCCACATCGTGCAGCAGATTTTTTCGCCGTTTGACGCCCGAACCCGCGCTGCCCGGCAAAATCAGCAGGATTCATTCCGTCAAGTGCAGATAAACGGGCGATTTCCGCGTCCGGCTTGACAGGCAAAGCTGGATATGGTATGTTGCTCTTGTCTCCGGAAAGTATTTCTGCCCGGCGACACCGCCCCGATACCGTTCTGCCGGTGAGGAAGCTCCGAACCGAAAGTTGAGGAAGGACAACTGTGTATATTTGTCATCCCCTCTGCCGAACGGCAGGGGGGATGTATCATTATTCTGGAAGGAGAGACCACTGTGGAAGCTGTGGAAACGCGGGTGGCCGTCATTGCCATCATTGTCCGGGAGGGCGCTTCCGTTACCGTACTCAATGAGCTGCTGCATCAGTACGGGCCGCATATCATCGGACGGATGGGCGTACCCTATCGGGAAAAGGGCGTGAACATCATCAGTGTGGCCATGGACGCCCCCGGCGGCGTCATCTCCGCCCTGTCCGGCAAGCTGGGACGTCTGGAGGGCGTTACCGCCAAGACTGTCTATGCCCCGGCAGGGAGCGTATGAAAGGAAGCGGACTTATGAATTGGAAGAAAAAACTGCTGGCACTGGGCCTGTCTCTGGCTCTCACGCTGTCTCTGGCCGCCTGCGGCCAGAAAGCGGAGAAACCCGCGCAAACGGAGGAACCCGCACAGAGCGAAGAACCTGCGGAAGTCCCTGAGGCCCCGGAATTCACTCCGGCGGAATTCAGAATCGCAGCGCTGAAAGGTCCCACCGCCATGGGACTGGTGGAGCTGATGAGTCTGAGCGACACGGTCAATGAGATGATGGAGGGCAAGGAGAATGTGGTATCTACCAAAAATACCTATGACTTTACCCTGGCCGGTTCTGCCGACGAGGTGACCCCCGCTCTCATCAAGGGGGATCTGGACATGGCCTGCGTACCGGCCAATCTGGCCGCCGTGCTGTACGGCAAGACCGAGGGGGCCGTGGAGGTTCTGGCGGTGAACACCCTTGGTGTGCTGTATATCGTGGAGAACGGCGAAACCGTGCAGTCCATGGCGGATCTGAAGGGCCAGACCATCGTGGCCGCCGGTAAGGGCAGCACCCCGGAATACGCCCTGCGGTATCTGCTCAGTGAGAACGGCATTGACCCGGACAAGGATGTGACCATCGACTGGAAGAGCGAGCATAGCGAATGTGTGGCGGCGCTGGCCAGCGGACAGGCTTCCATTGCCCTGCTGCCCCAGCCCTTTGTCACCGTGGCCCAGACCAAGATTGAGGGACTGCGGATGGCGCTGGATCTGACGGCGGAGTGGGACGCGCTGGATAACGGCTCCGGCCTCATCACCGGCGTCATTGTGGCCCGGCGGGACGTGGTGGAGGCCAATCCCGGCGCGGTAGATGCGTTCCTCGCAGAGTATGAAGCCAGTGTGGAGTGGGTCAACGCCAATAACGCAGACGCCGCCCAGCTGATCTCCGAATACGGCATTGTGGAAGCCGCGCCTGTGGCGGAGAAGGCGCTGCCCTACTGCAACATCGTCTGCATCACCGGCAGCGAGATGAAAGAAAAGCTCTCCGGCTATTTGCAGGTGCTGGCGGACGCGGAGCCTTCCTCCGTGGGCGGCACGCTGCCTGCCGACGATTTCTACTACGGAGCATAAAGATAACCCAACCATTACGGCAGAGCAGCGCTCTGCCGTAATTTGAATCACGGAACGGAAAGGAGCCGCCCATGGGGGAAAAAACCTCAAAAATCCGCCTGTGGGCGGTGATCTTCTGGCTGGCGGTGTGGCAGCTGGCAGCCATGGGGTTAGCCCGCGCCTATCCCCACGGAAGCCTGCTGCTGGCATCCCCTGCCGCCGTCCTGTACCGGCTGGGGCAGCTGGCCGTCACGGCTGCCTTCTGGCAGACGGTGGGCTGGTCTGCTGCCCGGATCTTCGGCGGGTTTCTGCTCTCCACCCTGCTGGCGGTGCTGCTGGCGGCGCTGGCAGCGTGGAAAAACGGCGTGGGGGAGCTGCTGGCGCCGCTGGTGGCGGTTATCAAGGCGGTGCCGGTGGCCTCCTTTATCATTCTGGCGCTGGTATGGCTCAACAGCCGCAGCCTGTCCCTGTTCATTTCGGCGCTGATGGTGTTTCCGCCGGTGTATCTGAACGTGCTGGAGGGCATCCGTCGCACGGATGGGCAGCTGCTGGAGATGGCGCGGGTGTTCCGGGTGCCGTTTTCCCGGCGGCTGCGGTACATCTACCTGCCCCAGATTATGCCCTATTTCCGCACGGCAGTTTCTCTGGGACTGGGGCTTTGCTGGAAAGCCGGGGCGGCGGCGGAGGTCATCGGCCTGCCTGCCGGTTCCGTCGGGGAGCGGCTGTACACTGCCAAGGTGTATTTCCAGACGCCGGATCTGTTTGCGTGGACCGTGACCATTGTGGCGGTGTCTGTGCTGTTTGAGCGGCTGTTCCTGATCCTGACGGACTGGGCGGCGAGAAAGGTGGGCGGCTGATGGAGCTTCGGAATATAAGCAAATCCTATCATGGCCGCCCGGTGCTGCAAAACGTCTCCTTCACCATAGAACCAGGGGTGACGGCCCTGTGGGCGCCCTCCGGGGCAGGCAAGACCACGCTGCTGCGGATCCTGCTGGGACTGGAGCGCCCGGACAGCGGGGAGCTGCTGGGAACCGGCGTCCGCTGGAGCGCCGTTTTTCAGGAGGATCGCCTGCTGGACGGGTTGGACGCCATGGGAAACCTCCGCTTTGCGCTGGGAAGCGGCTGGGACGAGGCGGCCGCCCGGCGGCTGCTGGCGGAATTGGGGCTTTCCGATGCGGAGGACAGGCCGGTGCGGGAATGGTCCGGCGGCATGAAGCGCCGGCTGGCGCTGACCCGCGCACTGCTGGCAGACGCAGAGGCCATCGCGCTGGACGAGCCGTTTGCCGGACTGGATGCGGAGAACCGCCGCCATGGGGCAGAATGCATCGCCCGCAGGGCGGAGACAACGCCGGTGCTGCTGGTGACCCATGACCGGGCAGATCTGGAAGCCCTGAACGCCCGGATCATCGAATTGCGGCAGGGGGAAATCCGGCGCGGCAGCACATCCTGACACATTCATAAAAGCAGCGGTTTCGGCAGAGAAACCGCTGCTTTTTTCGCGGCAAAAACGGGGCCTGCGAGGGAAGCCAATGTAATTATCATAACGTTTGCTTATGGTTTTAAAAACTGCGCCAGATAATAGTTATCACTTCTAAAATGAAAGCACTATCAGAAAAAATGAATGCGTTTGTGGGAAATTGCAAAATATTTTCAAAGATCGACCCTTTAATGGTTCAAAGTGATAAAATGCAAATTCTCTGCTAAATTTTCCTTGAAAAACCTGCCAGAGCGTGCCTAAAATAACTTCAAAACCGCCATTTCCGGCAAGCAAAAGCCTATAGGTGATATCCCCGTTCAGCAGCACGGCGTTTACACCCGGCTCTGCCCCGTAAAGCGGTAAAACTGAAAGAGAAAGAAAGTGGTGTAAGCATGATCAGAAAGAGATTCCTGGCGTTCCTGCTGACGGCGGCGCTGACCCTGTCTGTTGCCGCACCGGCATACGCCATCGGGGAAGCGGACAGCGACGCCCCCGTGACCTATGCGGACCTCGCCGCCTACGGCGTGGAGAACTCCGCAAGCAATGCAGCCGTGAATCTGGGTCAGGCTCTGCGGATGCTGTTCCAGACCGCTGGCATGGATAACAGCCAGCTGGGCAGCGATTCCGACTGTGTGGCTCTGGCCGACAGCCTTGGAATGCTGGACAAGGATAAGCACGATGCAGACGAGGTCTGCACGCAGGAATTCCTGACCGAACTGGTGAACAGCGATGGCTATCAGGCGCTGAAGGGCGCTATGAAGGACGGCAGCGCACATAAGCCTCTGTTTGTCAACGGCATGGCTCAGCCCATCTTCCCCTTTACCACCGGCGCTGTGAAAGAGGGATACAGCAATGAGGACAGCGACATCATCCGTTACTGTGTCTATGTGGAGACCAACTACGACACCGACGGTGACGGCAAGCTGGATCTGGTGAAGGCTCTGGTGCAGGTACCCCGCGCTGCTGCGAAGGGCGACTACAAGGCTGCTACCATCTACGAAGCCCGTCCTTACATCACCGGCTGCACGGAGCTTTACGGCTATGAGGATGACCTGTACAATACCGGCAATTTCGACATTAAGGCCATGTACAATACGCCTGCCGCGCGCAAGCCCGTCGGTTCCGCCACTACGGAAAAGGCCGCTGCTGCCGCAAATTCCGCTGACTGGTATTACTGGAATCCGGAAGAGAAGATGATGGACTACGAGGACCTGGACTGGTATGACTACTATCTGGTTCGCGGCTACGCTGTGGTAGAGTGCGGCGGTCTTGGCACCAAGGGTTCCGAGGGCTTTGAGACCTGCGGTACCGATCTGGAGATCGACGCTTTCAAGTGCGTCATCGAGTGGCTCCACGGCGACCGGGTGGCCTATACCGATAAGACCAGCAACATTTCCATTGCAGCCGACTGGTCCAACAAAAAGGTGGGCATGACCGGCCGTTCCTACGCCGGAACTACCCAGTTCGGTCTGGCAACTACCGGCGTGAAGGGTTTGGAAACCATCGTTCCCGTGGCCGGTATCGCCAGCTGGTATGAGTACACCAACTCTCAGGGTATTTCCACCGACAGCGAGCCTGCTTACTCTGACGCACTGGCCGGTTACTGCGCCGGCAGAAAGCTGGATGCCGATGATTGGAACAAAATCAAAGCGGATTACGGCAACTACCTTCAGACCATTTACGATATTCAGAGAGATCTGAATGGCAACTACGGAGAAACCGGCGGCCACTGGAATATCCGCGACTACACGGTGGATACCACTCAAACCGGCCCCATCGGCACCACCGGCCCTTCTCAGATCAACTGCTCCGCGCTGATCGTTCACGGCCTGAACGACTACAACGTTCGCACCAAGGAGTTCCAGCTGATGTACAACGCTTTCACCAAAGCCGGTGAGAACGTGAAGCTCCTGCTGCATCAGGACGCTCATCTGACTCCTACCTATCCCGCAGGCAATCTGGTGTTTGATATCGGCGATTCCAGCTATGACGAGATCCTGAACCGCTGGTTCAGCCATTATCTGTACGGTCTGGAAAACGGCGCTGAGAATATGGCTGCCGTTACCGCACAGGACAGCCACGACACCGATGTCTGGCACACTTTTGACAGCTGGGACACTGCCAGCAGCATGATTTTCAAGGCCAATGCAGACAGCGAGACCACTACCATCAACAGCAATTACGGTGCCATTGGCGTGACCTCCCAGAACTGGCAGAGCAAGTTCACCTCCGGTTCCACCGGCGGCAGTGTGATGTATGCCCAGACGGTTGAAAAGGACACGACCATCAAGGGCACCGTTGCGGTGAATTTCAGCGCTTTGACTGAAAATACCGATGACAATGGGACACCCATCGAGGATCGTGACGCGCTGATGGTCAGCGCCATGCTGGTGGATATCGCGCCCGAAGGCAAGACCTTCCCCGCTTTCAATACCTCCGGCAGCTATGTTCCCAAGACCACGCTGGCCGAGGGCGGCGCCTGGATGGGCGGCGGTCTTCCCAACTATGACCTCACGAAGCTGAAAGCCAGCGATGTAACCTATAAGATCATTTCCCGCGGCTGGATGGATCTCTGCAACCCCGGCGCCGGCTTTGATTCTCACACCGCTGATACCAGAGTGGCTCTGGACGGCAAGACCTATCACGCTTACACCATCTACCTCCAGTCCACCGTCTATGAGGTGGAGGCAGGCCATACGCTGGCGCTGGTCATCTATGCCTATGAACCCGGCATGGCCAGATATACCCAGAACTATCAGATCACCATTGACAACAGCACGGTTTCTGCGGATATCCCCGTGAATGCGAAGCGCAGCTCCGGCGGTTCTTCCTCCGGCAGTTCTTCCTCCAGAACCTATTCCGTCACCGTTGAGGACAGCCAGAACGGCACCGTCACCGCGTCTCCCAAGCGGGCTGAAAAGGGCGACACCGTTTCCGTCACCGCTTCCGCCAACAGCGGCTATGCAGTGAGCGGCGTTACGGTCAAGACCGCCGGCGGCGACACCGTCAAGGTGACGGACAATGGCAATGGCAAGTACACCTTCACCATGCCTGCCGCCAATGTCACCGTGACCGCAGCCTTCAGCAAGACCCAGACCACCGTCTCCTTTGCGGACGTTTCCTCCGATTCCTACTGCGCGGGCGCTGTGAAGTGGGCTGTGGAGAACGGCGTGACCAACGGCACCACCGCTACCACCTTCAGCCCCAACGCTGCCTGCACCCGCGGCCAGATCGTGACCTTCCTGTGGCGTGCAGCCGGTTCTCCCGCTCCCAAGACGACGGTGAACCCCTTCACGGACGTTGCCGCTGACGCATACTACGCCAAGGCTGTGCTGTGGGCCGTGGAGAACGGCATCACCAACGGCACCACCGCTGCCACCTTCAGCCCCGACGCACCCTGCACCCGCGCACAGGCTGTGACCTTCCTGTTCCGCGGCGCGATTGCCAACGGTCTGGAAGCCGTGACGCTGCAGGAACTGATCTCCGGCTTCAGCGATGCTGCATCCCTGCCCGGCTACGCCGTGTCCGCCATGAACTGGGCGCTGGCCAACGGGATCGTTCAGGGCAACGGCGGAGCGCTGATGCCCAACAACACCTGCACCCGCGGTCAGATCGTGACCTTCCTGTACCGCGCTTCCAAGTAAATCCCGGTCATGAAAAGCAACACCGGCGCTGCCGTTCTCTGCGGCAGCGCCGGTGCTTTTTGCGCGGAAAACAGGCGAAAAAGGCCCCCGCAGTTCAGCCCATAGCTGAACTGCGGGGGCGATGGTTTCGGAACGGCCTGCGGGCGGAATCCCCCGTCAGGGCTGGGCGGGTTCCTCCGGCGCATGGGGCATGGCAATGCTGACGCCGATGCCGTTGACCTCCACGCCGTCGTCAGCGGGGATCAGCAGGTACTTGCGGCCGTCGATGACCCGCGTTTCGATCATGTAGCTGTTCTCCGGGGCGATGGTGATCTTCACCTCCGGGGTGGTGACTTCAAACTTGCGGCTTTCGATGATATTCACCGGGTTCAGTACGGCGTTTTCGCCGTACTGTTTTTCGCAGTTTTCCTTAAACGCCTCCACCTTCCCAGCGTCCACGCCGCTGTTGGCGAGGATTACGCCTACGTCGGAAACGGTCAGCTCCAGCGGCTCCGGGTCGTGGGTCTCCTTGTGATCCTCGATTCTTGCCCGGATCTGCTCATGGACGGATTGCACCACGTCGTAGCTGCAATCCTTGTCCAGCGCTTCCGTCAGCGCCGTGTCGAAGATGTTCTTCTGCTCCGCTGCGGACATGGGCGGCTCCACGCGGAACAGGGCGTCGATGACCTCCTGATGCAGCTCCGCCGGGTTCTTGGCGTAGAACAGCAGGTTATAGATGTTGGCGGCCCGGTTGTCGAAAGCGGGGTACAGGAAGCCCAGCTCCGGCGCCAGGGCAATGTGGCCGGTGGAGCCGGGGTGGAATTCGTTCAGGTCGTGGTCATACCGCAGTTCCAGCGTGGGAGCCTTCACCGGGCAGACGGCGCAGACAAAATAGCGGTAGACCGTGTCCCCAGCGTCCGCCTGAAACTCGTCGTCCTTGCTCTTGTGGGGAACGTCGTAGGTATCGGCGGCCAGCAGGATGAGGTAGTTGGTCTCACCCATGTCCAGCGCGTCGATCAGGCGGCGGCAGAAGGTCTCGCGGGAGCCGGGGTCTTTCAGCTCCGTCTGCCGCATGGTTTGTAAGAGCCGGTGTTCGTCGCTGTCCGCCACCTGCTGGGTGGAGAATACGATGTCCACAAGGTTCTTGCCCAGCGCACCGGAAAGGGCCTTTTTCAAAAGACCCAGATACATCTCCTGTTCCTCCTGCTGCATCAGGCCCATGGAGGCGTCGATCCAGGAGATGATCTCCTTGTTGCTGTTGACATAGCAGCCGAAAATTTTTGAAATACTGTTCCGATCCAGCTTGAAGCGCCGCCGGATCTCGTTGAGTTCTTTCTGGTTCATGACAGGTCCTTTCGTTCCAACGGGTAAATCGTACAGATCAGAATTTTACCACGGAACGGATGCGGCGGCAAGGGAAAATCGTCAGGACGTTTCCGCCAGAAGCCGGGCGCGGCAACGGAAGTAATACCCATATCCCACGGCGTCGGCCAGAAACCAGCCGATGGGAATGGCGGCCCAGATGCCCCGCGGGCCTACCGGCCCTGCCAGCGCATAGGCCAGCGCCACGCGGACCCCCAGAGAAATCACCGTCAGGACGACGCTCATGCCGGGGCACTTGACCGCCCGGTAAAAGCCATAGAGCAGGAACAGGCAGCCGATGCTTGCGTAGAAAGCGCCCTCGATCCGCAGATACTGTACCCCGGCGGCAAGGACTTCCGTCTCCCCTGCCTGCACGAAGATCCGCATCAGCGGCTGGGCCAACAACACCACCAGCACCGAGATCGCGCAGGAAAAGCAGACGCTGACCAGCGTGGCCTGCCGCAGTCCCTGCCGCAGACGCTCCGTCTGTCCGGCACCGTAGTTCTGGGCAACGAAGGTGGAAAAGGCGTTGCCGAAATCCTGCACCGGGAGATAGGCAAAGGCGTCGATCTTCACGGCGGCGGCAGCGCCTGCCACGCCCCAGCCAAACCCCAGTACAAACAGCAGATCCAGCCCGATGTTCAGCAGCGCCGCAGCGCCCAGAAACCAGAGGGGCGCCACGGAGTTTCCCGCCGCCCGCAGCAGGCAAAGAAATTGTAAAGGAACGTGGCGGCCAGCCCTGCAAAGATGATGAGAAGGTACGTCCGCATGGCCGCATACAGCTCCTGCGGGATCTGCAAAAAGCGCAGGACAGGGTCGATGAACAGGTAGACTGTCAGCGTCAGCACCAGCGTTACCAGCAGGATCAGCACGAACGCATGAGCCACCGCCCGGCGGAGGGCGTCCCGGCTGCCGCGGCCCAGATAGATGGAAAACAGCGCCCCGGCTCCCATGGAAAGCCCCAGAAAAACGGAGGGCAGAAAGGTCATCAGGGTAAAGGCGGAGCCGACGGACGCCAGCGCGTTGCGTCCCAGCGCCTGTCCTACGATCAGGGTATCCGCAATGTTGCAGAGCTGCTGGAGCAGATTTCCCGCCACCATGGGGCGGCAAAGAGCAGCAGTCCCTTTGTGATGCTGCCCTGTGTCAGATCCCGATACATACGGTTCTCGCGCCTCGGCGCATTTGGATTCAGCTTACGCATTTCCAATGGAGTGGAGGTCGTAAGGCGTTTCCTGATAGACAAAGTAGTTCAGCCAGTTCTGATACAGCAGATTGGCATGGCTGCGCCAGGTGGCCTGAGGGGGCTGGGTGTCGTCATCGTTGGGAAAATAGTTTTCCGGCACATGGATGGGCAGCCCTGCCGCCTTATCCCGGAGGTACTCTTTTTGCAGGGTGTTGGTGTCGTATTCGGAATGGCCAGTGATGAAGATCTGCCGTCCGCCCTCGGTGGCCATGGCGTAAACCCCAGCCTGAGGGGAGGAGGCCAGCAGCTTCAACTCCTTACAGGCCTCCACTTCCTCCCGCCGGATGGTGGTATGGCGGGAGTGGGGAACCATAAACACGTCGTCAAAGCCACGCATCAGCATGGAGGAGCGTCGCTCCACCACATGGGGAAACACGCCGAAGAGTTTCTCCGGCAGGGCGTACTTTTTGATGCCGTAGTGATAATACAGCCCGGCCTGCGCCCCCCAGCAGATGTGGAAGGTGGAATAGACATGGGTCTTGCTCCACTCCATGATCCGGCAGATCTCCGGCCAGTATTCCACCTCCTCAAAGGGCATGGTCTCCACCGGCGCGCCGGTAATAACCATGCCGTCAAACTTTCGGTCCTTCACCTCATCGAACACCTTATAGAACTGGAAAAGATGCTCACGGGAGATGTTTTTGGACTCGTGGCTGGAGGTGTGGATGAATTCCAGCTCCACCTGCAAGGGCGTATTCCCCAGCAGACGGGATAGCTGGGTCTCCGTTTCAATTTTGGTGGGCATCAGGTTCAGCACCAGAATGTGCAGGGGACGGATATCCTGCGTGACGGCCCGCGTCTCACCCATGACAAAGATGTTTTCGCTGGCCAGCGTTCTGGCAGCGGGCAATCCGTCCGGAATTTTGATCGGCACGAAATAACTTCCTTTCTGCTTGAAGCATTACCCGGCTCAGGCGTCCAAGGCCTGAGCCAGATCCGCGATCAGATCCTCCGCGTCCTCCAGACCACAGGAATAGCGCACCAGATCCTCCGGCACCCCGGCAGCTTTCAGCTCCTCGGCGTTCATCTGCCGGTGGGTGGAGGAGGCGGGGTGCAGGCAGCAGGTGCGGGCGTCGGCCACATGGGTTTCAATGGCAGCAATTTTCAGCCGGCCCATGAAGGCTTCAGCGGCGGCGCGACCGCCCTTTACTCCGAAGGACACCACGCCGCAGGAGCCGTTGGGCAGGTACTTTTTGCCCAGCTCGTAGTACTTGTCCCCCGGCAGGCCGCAGTACTGCACCCAGGCGACCTTTTCATGCTGCTGAAGGAACTCCGCCACCTTCTGGGCGTTTTCACAGTGGCGCTTCATGCGGACGTGGAGACTTTCCAGCCCCAGACTCAGGTAATAGGCGTTCTGGGGAGCCTGAATAGAGCCGAGATCCCGCATCAGCTGGGCGGTGGCCTTGGTGATGTAGGCCCCCTCCAGACCGAAGCGCTCCGCGTAGGTGACGCCGTGGTAGCTCTCATCCGGCGTACACAGGCCAGGGAACTTGTCGGGGTACTTTGTCCAGTCAAACCTGCCGGAATCCACAATGCAGCCGCCGACGGCGCTGGCGTGGCCGTCCATGTACTTGGTGGTGGAGTGGGTCACGATGTCCGCGCCCCACTCAAAGGGGCGGCAGTTGATGGGGGTGGCGAAGGTGTTGTCCAGAATCAGGGGGACGCCGTGGCTGTGGGCGGCTCTGGAAAATTTTTCAATGTCCAGCACCGTCAGCGCCGGATTGGCGATGGTCTCGCCGAAAACGGCCTTCGTATTGGGACGGAAGGCTGCGTCCAGCTCCTCCGGCGTGCAGTCCGGCTCCACAAAGGTGAAGTCCACGCCCATGCGCTTCATGGTCACGGCAAAGAGATTGTAGCTGCCGCCATAAATGCTGGAGGAGGACACCACATGATCCCCGCAGGAGGCGATGTTGAACACGGCATAGAAATTGGCCGCCTGACCGGAGGAGGTGAGCATGGCCGCCGAGCCGCCCTCCAGCGCCGCGATTTTGGCTGCCACCGTGTCGTTGGTGGGATTTTGCAGCCGGGAGTAGAAATAGCCGCTGGCCTCCAGATCGAAGAGCTTCCCCATGTCGCTGCTGGAAGCGTATTTGAAGGTGGTGCTCTGAATGATCGGCACCTGCCGGGGTTCGCCGCTGCCGGGAGTGTAGCCTGCCTGTACGCATTTGGTTCCGATGCCTGACATAATAAAATCCTCCTGTTATCCTGTGGGTAAAATAAATGGGCGGTTATGGGTACGCGCCATAACCGCCTTTGAAATTTGCTGTTTGAGAGATCTCAGAACGCACCAGAGACGGTATTGCACATCAGCATCCCCATGGTATACATCATACTGCGCGGCTGCCTTTCTTCCAAGATAATCAAAATCAGTATAGTGCGGATCCAGCGCTTTGTCAAGGATTCCGGCGCAGCCAGACTGCCGGTTGACCTTCCGATATTTTTCTTCTATACTGGTGGCAAGGAAAGGAGTGTGGTTCCGTGTCCACCCTGCTGTTGAAAAATCTGAATACGCTTATCACCTGTGACGATGCGGATCAAATCTTACACAATGTCGATGTGTACTGTGAGGACGGCTGGATCTGCACCATGGGGGAACATCTTCCCCAGACGGCGGACACTGTGATCGACGGTACCCATTACTGGTGCTATCCCGGTCTGGTGAACACCCATCACCACCTCTATCAGACCTTCTCCCGCAATCTGCCGCAGGTGCAGAATATGGAGCTGTTCGACTGGCTGACGACCCTGTATGAGATCTGGAAGAATCTGGATTCCGAGGTGATCCGCCTGTCCTCCCTCACCGGCATGGGCGAACTGCTCAAGCACGGCTGCACCACCTGCTTTGACCACCACTATGTATTCCCGGCGGGAGCGGGCGACTTGCTGGGAACGCAGTTTGCCGCGGCGGAGGAGCTGGGGATCCGAATGTTTGCCTCCCGCGGCAGCATGGATCTGTCCCGAAAGGACGGCGGCCTGCCGCCGGACAGCGTGGTGCAGACGGTGGATGAGATTATGCGGGATTCTGTGCGGGTCATTGAAGCCTACCACGATTCCCGTCCCGGTTCCATGCGTCAGGTGGCGCTGGCCCCCTGTTCGCCCTTCTCGGTCAGCCCGGAATTGCTGCGTCAGAGCGCGATTCTGGCCCGACAGTATGGGGTGCGGCTTCACACCCACCTGTGTGAAACCAGAGACGAGGAGCGCTATATGCTGACGCATCACGGTGTCCGGCCATTGGAGTTCATGTCCTCCCTCGGATGGACCGGCCCGGACGTCTGGTTTGCCCATGGCATTCACTTCAACGACGAGGAGCTACGGGAGCTGGCCCGCACCGGCACCGGCGTGGCCCACTGCCCCATCAGCAACATGAAGCTGGCCTCCGGCGTGGCGCGGGTGCCGGAAATGCTGGCGCTGGGCGTCCCGGTGGGACTGGCCGTGGACGGTTCCGCCAGCAACGACGGGTCCTCTCTGATGGAGGAACTGCGGGTGGCGTATCTGCTTCACCGCCTGCACGCCAGCAAGGCCGCCCCCTCCGGGTATCAGGTGCTGAAAATGGCCACCCGCGGCAGCGCACGGCTGCTGGGACGGGACGATATCGGCCAGCTGGCAGCAGGAAAATGTGCAGACCTGTTTTTGGTGGACAGCCGCAGGCTGGAGCTGGTAGGCGGGGAGTACAGCCCCGCGGACGTGCTGGCCACCGTGGGGCTGCGGGGGCCGGTGGACTGCACGGTGGTGCAGGGCCGGATCGTGGTCAGGGACGGCCGTCTGGTCACTGTGGATGAGGCGGCCGTGGCGGAGGAAGCCCGCCGCTGCTGCCGGGCGTATTTGGAGAAAATGTGACAGTGGCCCTGTCAGGGAAGCGAAAGCGCCTGTTCCCGTTCTGCTGCCTTTGCAAGAAAGAACGCACCCAATGCCGTGCATTGGGTGCGTTTTTTGCAGATAAAAGCGGGAAAACGGCACGTTATCCCCAGACTTCTTCGGCAATTTCCTTTACCAGAGACAGCTTCGCCCACTGCTGCGCCTCTGTCAGCTTGTTGCCGATCTCACAGCTGGCAAAACCGCACTGGGGGCTGAGACACAGACGGTCCAGGGGAATATATCTGGCGGCTTCGCGGATGCGGGCGATCACTGCGGCCTTGTCCTCCAGCTCCGGGCGCTTGGTGGTCACAAGACCCAGCACGACCTTTTTCTCCCCGCTGACGGCGGCCAGAGGTTCAAAGCCGCCGGAGCGCTCGTCGTCAAATTCCAGATAGTAGGCGTTGACGTTTTCCCGTGCCAGCAGCGTCTTGGCTACGCTGTCATAAGCGCCGGAACTGGCGTAGGTGCTGTGGAAGTTGCCGCGGCAGACATGGGTGTTGATAACCAGATCCGCCGGCTTGCCCTCCATAGCCAGATTGTTGGCGGCGAGCATCTGCTCTTTAATGGCCTCCAGCCCCTTTTCATCCGTGTCGAAAATCAGACAGGCGCGGGGATCCACCAGCATTCCCCAGCTGCAATCGTCAAATTGCAGGTTCCGGCATCCGGCGGCGTATACATCGGCAATGACCTTGCGGTAGCCGATGGCCAGATCCTCTGCCAGCTTTTCGGTGTTGGGATAGTATTTTCTGGTATTTTCCATGGCAAAGGGCATGACCATCTGCTCCAAGAACTGGGCGGGAGCGGGAATGGTCAGCTTGGCAACGGTATTTTCATCCTCCAGCGCCTTGACAAACTTGAAATGCTCCACAAAGGGGTGATTTTCCACGCTTACTTTCCCGGTAAGATAGGTGTCGTCCAGCATGGCGGCTTCCCCGTGGAAGGGCAGACCCTTTTCCGTGCGGCTGTGTCCTACGCCGCAAAAGCCCCACATGAAATCCAGATGCCAGGTGGCCCGGCGGAATTCACCGTCCGTAATGACATGATACCCGGCTGCCTTCTGCTTGGCTACCAGAGCGCAGATCGCGTCGTCCTCTGCGGCCTTCAGCGCGTCAGCGCCGATTTTACCGGCCTGAAAATCCAGACGCGCCTGCTTCAGCTCTGCGGGGCGGAGGAAGCTTCCGACGAAATCATAACGGAAAGGGGTGTTCTGTTTGCTCATACCTTGTACTCCTTTGTGAGAGAATTCGACTTCATTATACGGCGGCGGGCAAGGCAAGTCAAGGATGCGTAAAGTCCGGCAGGGAGAACTGAAAAAAACGGCAGATCATCCCGTAAGGGATGATCTGCCGCAGAAAGTGATACGGGGAAGTGGCGATCAGTCCACCAGACCGGCGGTGATGATGGCCATGGAGTAGACCTCCTGCGCGTTGCAGCCGCGGGACAGGTCGTTGATGGGGGCGTTCAGACCCTGCAGAATGGGGCCGTAGGCGTCGAAGCTGCCCAGACGCTGAGCGATCTTGTAGCCGATGTTGCCGGCGTTGATGTCAGGGAAGATGAAGGTGTTGGCGTGGCCGGCCACCTTGGAGTTGGGGCACTTGGTATGAGCCACGCGGGGAGAAACGGCGGCGTCGAACTGAAGCTCACCTTCGATATCCAGATCGGGAGCGGCAGCCTTGGCCTTCTCGCAGGCGTTACGCATCTTGTCAACATCCTCGCCCTTGCCGGAACCCAGAGTGGAGTAGCTCAGATAAGCCACCTTGGGATCGATACCGAAGACCTTGGCGGTCTTGGCAGTTTCAATGCCGATCTCCACCAGCTCATCCTCGGTGGGCTTGATGTTAATGGCGCAATCGCCCATAGCCAGAACCTCGCGGTCGCCGGTAGCAGAGGGACGGACCAGAATGAAGCAGGAAGAGACGATCTTGCTGCCGGGCTTGGTCTTGATGATCTGCAGAGCGGGACGGACGGTATCGGCGGTGGAGTAGGTAGCGCCGCCCAGCAGAGCGTCGGCATAGCCCATCTTCACCAGCATGGTGCCGAAGTAGTTGGCCTGAGAGAGAGCCTTGCGGCACTGCTCTTCGGTCATCTTGCCCTTCCGCAGTTCCACCATCAGGGCAACCATCTTGTCCATGTCGGGGAAGTTGGCGGGATCCATGATCTCGGCACCGCGGATGTTGAAGCCGGCGTCCTCAGCGGCCTTGGCGATCTCGTCGGGGTTGCCCACCAGAACGGGAGTCAGGAAAGTACCGGACAGCAGACGGGCGGAAGCTTCCAGAATACGGGGATCGGTACCCTCGGTGAAAACGATCTTGCGGGGGTGTGCCTTCAGTTTGCTGATCAGAAACTCAAACATGATCTTAATTCCTCCAGATTTTCAGTACGTTTTGGGAAGGCCGGGCAGAGATCTGCCCCAGCTTTCATGATACCATACCTCATTATACACAATCCGCTTCTCCGGTCAATGAAAAAAATGACAAATTCCGGGGAATTTTTCGCGAATTTTGCGAGTCTGGAGAAAAAAGAAGCGAAAATCCGCTGCTGCGGTGCGTAAATTCCAACGCTGCGTGCCGCTTTTCAGCCGATGCCGCCCATGGCGATGCCCAGAACAAAGCACAGCAGGCAAAGCGGCACGAATACATACCGGCCGAAAGGATAGAACCACTTCATCAGCGGCTTATCATCGCCCAGCTGCGCGGCGGCAAGCGCCGTGTCTTTCTTCATGACCCAGAAGAACATGATGCCTGCGGTGAAAGCGCCCAGAGGACACAGGTAGATGGACACCATATCCATCCACTGGGAGGTCCATGGCTGGATCATCAGCGCCACCAGCACGCCGAGCACATGGATGATCGCCGTGGCGGGAAGCCGCTTGAGGCGCAGTTTTTCCTGAAGGAACGCCACCGGCGTTTCAAACAGGTTGATGATGGAGGACACACCGGCAAAGAGAACGACCAGATAGAAGAAAATGCAGATGACGCGGGAGATCCCGGCCCCCAGCCCGTTAAAGACCGGCAGCAGGTAGATGAACATGAGGCCGGGGCCGCCGTTGCCCAGATCCGCCCCCACGGTTGCCATGGCGGGAATGATGATCAGCATGGCCAGCAGAGCCGCAGAGGTATCGAACACCGCGCAGAGTACGGCGGACTGGCGGATCTTGACATTCTTGCCAAGATAAGCGCCGTAAATCACGGAGCCGGAACCGGCCACGGACAGGGAGAAGAAGCACTGACCGAAGGCATAGACCCAGACTTCGGGATTCAGCAGGCCCTTGGGGTTCAGGGTGAAGATGTAGCGGTAGCCGCTGCCGGTACCGGGGACGAAAACCATAAAGACCGCCAGAAGGATCATCAGGACGTACAGCGCGGGGATCATGATCTTGCAGGCACGCTCAATGCCGCCGGAAATGCCGAAGATCATAATGGCAAAGGAACCCGCCACGGCAATGATGATCCAGAGATTGTTAGCGCCGCCGGTGGCAAAGGTCATTTTGATGGCTTCGCCCAGCGTGGCGGCTTCCGGCGCTACCGCGCCAAAGGTGCCGCCGATGACGTTCATATCCTGTCCCATGGCGACCAGCTCGCCGGTAAGCGCCATTTTGGTGTAATAAAAGACCCAGCCCATAATGACGGAGTAACCAATGCCGAGGCACAGGGACGCAAAGACCGGCACGCTGCCGATCAGCTCGCCGGCCCGTTTGGATTTACCGCCGTCCTCCATGGCCCTGCCGAATGAGCCGACAGGGCCGAAGCCGGCCCAGCGGCCCAGCGAGAACTCCTCCATCATCCCGGATTGACTGATGATGCAGACAAAGATGAAATAGGGGATCAGAAAAGTAAGGCCGCCGTATTTGGATACCAGCATGGGAAAGCGCCAGATGTTGGCCATGCCGACGCAGGAGCCTACAGCGGACATGATAAACCCCCACTGAGACTGAAAGCCGTCCTGTTTTTCCAGTGTAGTTACTTGGTTGTCTGACATGATATTCCCTCCATAAGACACAGATTTGCACACAGTGCATCAAAGGGGACGCGCGGAGATACTGGAAAGCGGAGCGGACTGCACGGTGCGGCAAAGACGTGTTTGCCGCTGCGCTTTACATCCCTCCGGGAAAATGATATAATTTCCGGCGTGTCAAAAGAAAGCGTTTCCTGCCGCCGCAGGTGTCCGGGAAATGGCGGATATACCTTCCGGCAGGGGGCTTTACGGATTGTTTTTTTCACTTTCGCGGGGAAATTGCGGGGAATTTGAACGGCTTTTCGTTTCAGATTCTGCAAATGAGCCTCCGCACGGCACGATGAAAATTTACAGACATTTTACGCTCAGGAGGCACGATATGAAAACTGCGTTGATTACCGGCTCGTCCCGCGGGATCGGGCGGGCCGTAGCCAGAGAACTGGCGCATCAGGGGTGGTCCGTGGGGATCAACTATCTGACCCGCGAGGACAAGGCCAGAGAACTGGTGGAGGAGCTGAGAGCCGACGGCTGTTCGGCCGCCGCCTTTCAGGCGGACGTGGCTGACGGAGCCGCCGTGGCGGAGATGGTGCGAAAGCTGGGGGAGACCTTCAGCCCGGTGGAGCTGGTGGTGAACAACGCCGGCGTGGCGGGGCAGAGTCTGTTTCAGGACATTACCGATGAGATGTGGAACCGCTATCTTGCCGTGAATCTGGGCGGCGCCCGGAATACCATCAAGGCCGTTCTGCCCCATATGATCTCCGAAAAGCGGGGCTGCATCGTCAACATCTCCTCCATCTGGGGACAGCGGGGCGCCAGCTGTGAGGTGGCCTATGCCTGCACCAAGGCGGGCATCATTGCACTGACCCGCTCTCTGGCCATGGAACTGGCGCCTTCCGGCATCCGGGTAAACTGCGTTGCCCCCGGCGTGATTAACACCGACATGGTGCAGGTGCTGGGGCAGGAGACGCTGGACGAGCTGGCGAAGGAAACTCCGCTGGGCCGCCTTGGCACGCCGGAGGACATCGCCTATGCCGTGGCGTTTTTTGCCTCGGAGCGGGCGGGCTTCATCACCGGTCAGGTGCTTACCGCCGACGGCGGCTTCATCGTTTGACAAATACTGAAACAATGAAAAGGGGGACTGCCGCTGAGCGGCAGTCCCTTATGCTGTCAATAGGTTCGGAAATACTGAGCGGCAGGCCCCTCTCTGCGTCCAATGCGTTTCAGCTCCCGCGCCGCCAGCCGCACCTTTATCGCTGACTGACCTCCCAACCATCCTGAAAGATCAGGTCATCAACATCGCCGATAGGCTTTCTGGGTTCCATATGCAGTCCTCCTTTGCAAATATCAACCTGCTCAGTATATGCCGTTCCCGCCGCGAAATTGCACAGAATCGTGCATCGAAAAAAATTTTGCTGGCAGGACGGCGGAACTCGGCGCGGCACATATATAAATATAAATAATCGGCGGCTCTTTTGCATGAGAAACCTTGTTTTCTCCGGCGGTTTCGGGTAAAATTCCGTTAAGAACGCCTGTATACAGGCAGAAAGGTGGCGGACAGATGGCGCGGAGCTTCAAACGGCCGGACGAAGCGGCCATGCAGCGCGTTTTTGCGCGGATTTCCGGCGGCGCGGCGGAGGTCGTCCTCCGTCTGGCGTGGCTTCAGGGGCTGCATCGGGCGGAGATCACCGCCCTGAGATGGGATCAGGTGGACTTTGCAGGCAGGGCGCTGCTGCTGCCGGATCGCACGATCCCTCTGGATCCGTCTGCGGAAGCCTGCCTGCGGGCGTGGTATGTGCGCTGCGCCGGGAATCCGGAGTGTGTGGCGGTGTCAGACCGGGATCAGACGCCCATGCGGCCGGAATCCGTATCCCGTCTGGCGCGTCAGGCGCTGAACAGCGAGGGGCTGGCTCTGAGTCTGCTGGATCTGCGCCGCGACTTTATCCTCCGCCAGATCGAAGCCCATGGCTGGTCATATGCCGCGCAGGTCAGCGGCGTGGCAGCGGCGGCTCTGCGGGAAGAATTCCTGCCCCGGCTCCGGGCCGCCAACACCCTGCCGGAAGCGCCCAAGGTGGGCAGGGACGAGCGGGAATACCTCCTCTGGCGCATCATCCAGCAGGAGGGCAGCTCCCCGGCGGGGCTGGCGCTGTGGATGGGCTGGCAGCTGCGGATGCAGCCCGGCGAGATCGCCGGACTGACTTGGGATCAGGTGGATTTTGCGCGGAACCTTCTGCGTCTGCCGGGGGGGGAGGTGTCCATGGGCAGCCGCCTGCGGCGTATGCTCTCGGAGACGCTTGCCCGGCGGAAAGATCCGGCGGAAGAGCGGGTGTTCACATCTCCTGCCACCGGGCGGCCCATGGAGCGCGCCCAGCTGACCGCCGCAGCCCGGACGGCGCTGCTCCGGGGCGGATTGGAGGGCGTGAGCCTGCGGGATCTCTGCGCGGAGGGCAGGCGGGCGGATCAGTCCCGGATGCTGGCGGAGCAGGCGGCGGCGCAGGGCTGGCTGGAGCGCGGAGATGTCATGCGATTGCTGGGCGTGTCCCGGACGGCGGCGCGGCAGCAGCTCCTGCGGCTGCGGGAAGCGGGGGTACTGGTGCGCGTGGGCGAGCGGTATTACCCTGCGGGCGCGGTGACGCCGCCGGAGGAGCAGCTGGCTGTGATCCAAACGTATCTGCGGGAACACGGCAGCGGCCGCCGTCAGGATTTTCTCAGGCTGCTGAATGTTTCCCCGGCACAGGGGACGCAGATCCTGCGGCGGCTGACGGCGCGGGGGGAGCTGATTCTCACGGGGCGGCGCTACACGCTGCCAAAAGGGAAATAGCAGGTTACGATTGCCGGAATTATTAGCAGCATACTTTCATATAAAAACCTCACTATTTTACGCTTTAGTTACGTTCCGACAGAAAGTATTTACAAAATGGGGGAGTCCTGTTAAAGTAGCCTTGCGAAACAAAGCTGCGGGCAAACTGCCTCCAAGCTCCGTGCTTGGTGTAGGCGTGAAATGTTCCCAACGGGTCGTTTCCTATCTCCGCGCGCAAGCGTGCTTGCGTGCGGAAAAACGCGGAAGCGCCCGTCCGCCAGCTGTCAGATTGTTTGCAATCTGGCAGTGGCTCAGGGCGCATTCCGCGTTCGGCTAGCCCCGACACGAAACCCGGAACCGGGGGCGGGGAACCTCAAGGCGATGTTTCGACATTTATCAAGGAGGAAAAACCCCATGAAGAAGTTCCTTTCTCTGGTTCTGGCTCTGGTAATGACCATGTC
>ERZ838483.506-NODE-506-length-48800-cov-17.695046_pt1 | contig 48800 bp, 40 predicted proteins | sample MGYA00519939_ERZ838483 | MGnify/ENA primary metagenome ERZ838483 (study PRJEB31850, sample SAMEA3708836) | human gut metagenome | biome: human gut; feature: human-associated habitat; material: faeces | place: China | collected 2014 ... | reverse complement strand
TGCCGTTCGGGCCGACGACGCCGATCTTCGCGCCCGGCAGGAAGCTCAGGGTCACGTCGTCGAGGATCACACGGTCGCCGTACGCCTTGCGAGCCTTGATCATCTGATATACGAATTCTGCCATATAATACCTAACCATTCACTAAACGTTGAAGTTCCAACGTTTTGCGGGACCCTGATCCGGTAATGACACAACCGGTTTCGGGGGTGTCCCGAACGGCAGTCATTCGTGTCATCCGCCCGGCCGTTTCCGTGTCGCCACGGCCGTTCCGGTCCACGCAAAAGCACCTTGTGGATTATCCCATACGCCATCGTCATGGCGCAACAGCGCGAACGCGTGCATGCGGCGTGTCCCGACGCCGCCAGAATGAGTCCACGGGGGGGAGGGAATGTCATGAGGCGTTTCGGAAAGGCCATGGCGGCGTTGGCCGTGGCCGCATGCACATTGTTCGGGGGCGTCGCCACTGCGAACGCGGCGGATGTAACGAATAAGGACAATCCGATCACGTCGTCCAACGTGAGGGTGTCGGATGTGGGAGCGCAGACGGCGAACGTGTCGTTCGACTACAAGATCGACCCTGCGCAGGTGGACGAGATCAAGGACGTGTGCTTCTCTATCGAGGTGCAGCGTATCACCGACATCACCCCGATAGAGAAGGCGCACTCAAGTGCGAATACCATCGGGGGTACTGGATTCCCATATGCAGCACGGGCGTTTCCGATGATGAGCTGACCGCAGGCTCGTACGACAGCATCTATGGCTTCCATGGCGATAAGGAGTACAAGGGCGTCTTTAACGACAATGACCTATCGACTGATGGGAGCAAGGTGGCTTTCAAGGCCTCTGGCCAATGGTTCGCCAGGTATTTCAACAAGAACTCCTGGAATGGCAAGGCTTCCGGCAGTTTTGATTTCCCATTGATTGGCTTGACTCCCAACACCGCGTATACGAACAACGCAAAGGGCTCTGATTTTCCTTCGTACCCCTATCAGGAAGTCGTTCAGGACACGTCGAACGAATTGCTGCGTAATGGCGTGCATGTGAAGACCCCGGTGGATATCCGGCAAGTCGCGCTGTACGCGCAGCCCATCTACAAGGATTCCAATACCAAGGTGAGCCATTGGGTGGAGGACAACGAGAACGCGTTGAAGTTCGTCCCTGATTTCACGACGAAGTCCGTCGCGGCTGCGAAGCCTGCTGAGACGTTGCCTGATAAGACTGACGTGAAGGCTGCGGTTGCCGGTGGCAAGGTCGAGCCGGGCAAAACCGCCCGCGTGTACATCGATAACCTGAAGGATGAGGCGAAGGGCAAGGCGGATGCGAACAGCCTGTTCTGGTACGCGTACATCTATTCCACCCCTCAGGCGTTGACCGGCCCGGGCGGCGCCCCGTTCGTGACGGTGAAGAAGGAGGAGAAGACCGGCAAGTACTACTTCGACGCGCTGATCCCCTCCAACCTGCCTGACGGCGAGCACAAGATCAGCGTTCAGGACGAAAACGGCACCGCGCAGGCGTGGACCCCGGTGACCGTGGGCGACACTTCTCCCACTCCGACTCCGGTTGACAAGTCCAAGCTGAACACGGCCGTGGGTGACGCCGCCAAGCTGGCTGAGAAGGATTACACCAAGGATTCCTGGGCTCCGTTCGCGAAGGCGCTGGCCGACGCGAAGACTGTCGCCGGTAAGCAGGATGCGTCCCAGGCTGACGTGGATGCTGCCGTGAAGGCCTTGGCTGACGCGCAGTCCGGGTTGAAGAAAGCGGAGACCGTTCCCTCGAAGCCAAGCAAGCCGGACAATGGCGACAACGACAAGCCGTCCGACAGCAACAAACCGGTTGCAACCAGACCGTCTGCAAGTGACAAGAAGGCCGATTCCAAGAACGATGGCAAGAAGCAGGGGTTGGCCAAGACCGGCGTTGACGTGCGGTCGTGGCCGGTGCGCTGGTCGCCCTGGCCGTGCTGGGTGCCGGTTTTACAGCGGTGAGGAGGATCCGCTGCTAAACACGTAGCCGGTTTGCCGAACCACTGACATCAGGGGTGGGCATGTCCTTTCATGGCATGCCCACCCTTTCGTCGTATGCGGGCTGAGTGTTTTTATGCAAGCGTCTGTTGGAAACGATGCGGGAGATGGCGGTTATTTTGCTTGTTTGCGGCGTAACGCTTTGAGGTAGTTCTGTTTGAATGAGCGCCAGTCTCCGAACATTTTGTGATCGGTTTCGGTGTTTTCTCCGGCTTTGAATTTCAGCGCGGTCAATTCGATGGCGCACATGAGATCGGCTGCTTGTTCGAGGCGGTAGTCTTTAGGGTCGGCTTTGCGGTAGATGACCGCTTCCTTGGAGAGTGCATAGCCGATGGATGCCTTCAACGCGTTGGTAACGACCTGCTGTCCGTTGTCGTAATAGATCTTGATGGTGTCGTACGACTGGAATCTGTCGAGGTGTGTCAGCAGATAGTTCGCCAGGTCTCGCCGCAGCTGAGCCTCGAAACGACGTTTGTCGTTGTCGAACTCGCTTTTGCGGTGTGCGAACGTCACGTAGGTGAAGGGCAGATTCCGTGCGAGGGTGAAGAACGCGACGAACAGGCGCTTGCGGTCGGCCATGCTGAGGGTCTCGTAGTCGGCGTGCCCGTTGAGCAATGGTCCTGCGTGGAAGGGAATGTCTGGCAGTGAGGCATCCGCGAGGTGTTGCTCATAGCGTTCGATGTGGGGCATGACCGGTTCTGACTGGTCATGGAACACGAGCGTGATGAGATAGTACTTGGAGAGTTTGCCCCATTCGCCGGACTCGTCGACCATGATGCTCAACTCGCGCATCGCCGGCCTCCCCCGGATGAAAAAGAAGTGCCGGGGGAATACCCCCGGCGGCTTGGAGCCTTCCTTATTGCTAAGAGAAAGCAAGCCTAGTTTACTGGTCTTGTGTGATGATGTCAATCCGTTCTCTGGATTCAAGGGAGGCGGTGATGGTCACGGGTGGGCCAACGATGGTTTCTGGTCTGGGGTGAAACGATGAGGTTCCTGATTTTGATTGAAGCTTGTTTCGGTTTCGCCGTTGGTTCGGGGATTGGTCTGTTGAGTAGGCTGTGCCCGTGGCTGAATGGGATAGGTATGCATTTATGCTTACGGTGTTGACGTGAATCAACGGAGCTACGGGCCAGGACATGTGTCTAGTGTCATCCGTTCCGAACGCAGTGAATTGCATGATCATCTGAATGGAATCCGACTGATTGATGACACAACAGGTGACACAGTCTTGACACAAAACGCTCGGGAACCACCGGGTTGGTTCCCGACACACTTTTGTGTCAGCGGACACGCCAAGGAAACGTTGAAATAGCAACGATCACGAAGGCTGACCCATCTGAACAATAAATGCGAACCTGTTCGACCGGGTGTTTCCTCACCCGACGGTCGTCGTGGATCCCAGCGGCGAATGGATCGTGTGCGATCCCGACGGTCGGCTTCCCGATAAGTGATTCGGTCCATCTGCAGTGTGCCGACGAACCCATGAGCGGGCTCGTCGGCGGGCTGATATGTCAGTGGTTTTCGACGGGTGGGCGTGATTAGTGGGTTTCGCCCATGATGTCGGTGGCATCCTCATCGACACTCACTGCGGCTTCGATCGCGGCCTCGATGGCCTTGGCCATTGTCGCGATTTCCATGGTGGGCGTGCCGCTCGGCTTGCCCACGCCCTGCGCGGTCGCGTACGGCACGTGGATGAAGCCACCCTTGACTCCGGGGAACCTGCGGTCGAGCAGGTACAGCACGTTGTACATGATGCTGTTGCACACGTAGGTGCCAGCCGTGTACGACATGAGCGCCGGGATGCCGCTCGCGTTGATGCGCTTGACCATGGCCTTGACCGGCAGCGTGGCGAAATACGCGGTGTCGCCATCCTCGCGCAGCGGGGTGTCGAACGGCTGCTCGCCGTCGTTGTCGGGGATGCGGGCTTCGGCCAGATTGATCGCGACCTTCTCCACGGTCACGGCCGAACGGCCTCCGGCCTGACCGATGCACAGCACGTAATCGGGCTTCTCGCGTTCGATGGCCTCCTCGACTACCATGGCGCTGCGCGTGAACACGGTCGGAATCTCCAATTTGACGACGCTCACGCCCGCGATGGACTCGGGCAGCAGCTTGACCGCTTCGAATGCGGGATTGACCGGCTCGCCGCCGAACGGATCGAATCCGGTGACCAGGATCTTGCTCATAATGGCTCCTTTGCTTGGAATATACGGATGGAACACGGTGTCACTGGGCGATGAGCATGTACACGATCTGCACGACGATCATCACCATCGCCGGCAGCACCTGCTTCTTGATCACGCCCATGCGGTCCTTCATGTCGAGCATCGCAACGGGCACGATGTTGAAGTTGGCCGCCATCGGCGTGCACAGCGTGCCGCAGTAGCCGCAGGTCAGCGCGAGGATGCCAATCGCCGCCGGGTCGGCGCCATAGGCGAGCACGAACGGCGCGCCGATGCCCACGGTCATCACGGTGATCGCGGCGAACGCGTTGCCCATGATCATCCACGATGATGATCAGGATCGCATCGAGCTTGAGGGCGAACCCTATGATCACGATGACGATTCCCAGCAACACGAGATAATTCGGTTCCATATGGAAATCCTTCCTGCACTGTACACGCATGAGGTCGTGGCGGTGTGCCCGAGGCGTGTGAATAGGACAAATCTACGATTATAGGGCATCGCACATGCCGGGGGAAGAGACGGTGGTGGATGGCCACCGGCGTAAGTGGTACGGCCGCAGGTTCCGCGGTATAGTGACGGGTCTCAGCGCATCGTCGAGAAGACGATGACTGGTGGGGAAGGCCGGAATGAATTTCGGCATGACGTTGGCGTCGTTGCCGGCGCTGCTGGCGGCGGCCATTGTGGGAGAAGCAGGGCAAGACGGGCGTGTTCGTCGCCGCCGGCGGACAGGGGAGCGACGAAGTGGTGTCCGAAGCCGAATCGATGCGGCGGTACCTGACGGAAAGCCGCCATGTTCCCGCCGACGCGGTGCTCATGGAGGACCGTTCCACCACGACCATGGAGAATCTTCGTTTTTCGAAGGAGATCATGGATGCGCGCAGCGGCGTGCAATCGGTCCCCGGGCGCCGTGGCCTCGCCTACCGTTGCGCGCTGGTCACCAGCGATTACCATGTGTTCCGAGCCAGCGAATACGCGCATCAGGGCTGAAGGCGGATGGGGTGCGGCAGCCATACGCGTGGCTACTACTGGCCCACGGCGTTCATCCGGGAGTTCATAGCCGTTACCAAGGCGCATTTGTGGCCGTACTGTGCGCTCGCCCGGCCGGGCATTGACCGGTTGCCGTGTGCGACCGGTCTTTATCGGGCGCTTGGCCGCGACACGCCCGTGGTCGAGTAGTCCTGTATTATATTCTCTTGTGCCCGATGACGGCACGAACGGCCCCGTAGCTCAGTTGGTTAGAGCGCCGCCCTGTCACGGCGGAGGTCACCGGTTCAAGTCCGGCCGGGGTCGCTTTTTCTTTTTCTGCTCAGTTTTTTCTCCGCACTGCGGCTGATTCCATCTTCAATTACGGGTCATGGAACGGGAGTATCATCAAATCAAACTCGGGTCAGCACAAGGAGTGATGGCGATGACGGGACTGGATGAAGCGCATCCGACGCGACGCAATAACGAGCGCACGGTCGCAGGGCGGCATCGCATGATGCGCCGCGCCGATCGCGAGGTGACCGATTGCGAACAGATCGAGGGAATCGTCGCCGCATGCCGTATCGTGCATGTGGGCTATGCGGATGCCGAGGGACTTACGATCGTGCCGCTGAATTTCGGATACGAATGGCAGCAGGATGGGGACGCCGGCACCGGCGACGAACTGGCCGGATTGACCCTGTACATCCACTCGGCGTCGATCGGCCGCAAACTCGACGCGATCCGGGCTGCGGGAAACGCGTTGGATGTGGCGTTCTCGATGGAGACCGATTGTGAGGTCATCGCCGGCCGCACCCCGTGCAACTGGGGCGAGGCGTTCAAGTCGGTGATCGGCAACGGCGTGGCCAGCATGATCGACGACCTGGACGAGTGCCGCAAAGGGCTGCGGCTGCTGATGGGGCAGCAGGCGGGCATGCCGGATATAGAGTTCACCGATCAGCAGGTGCGCAGCGTCACGGTATGGAAGATCGAAGTGCGCCATCTCACCGCGAAGATCCACGCCAAGCCTGAGCCGCGGAACGCGCGGCGTCAAGCTGCCGGTGAGTGACACTGCCAAGTTGCCGGCCGTGGTTGCTGCCAATGGGCTGTTCCGCGGCGTCACTGTGCGCGGGTACCGTCACGCTGCGAGGGCACACGCAGCGTGACGGTACCCGGAAAGCATTGGAAAACAGGGATTTTCTTGATGTGTCACTGTGCGTGAGGGCGCGCACGGTGACGGTACCCTCGCACAGTGACGCAATAACCCACGCACGGTGACGGCGCACAGCCAAGGCACAGGCGCGGGATATGCGCGAATGGGCCTGTGAACCTCCGACAGCAGCCTTTACCTCGCGTCGAACGTGCGGCGGAGCCAGTCGAAGGCGAGCCGCGGCCAGATCTGCACTGCCGGCACGACGTTGTCGAGGTCGCCCTCGCCCGGCGAGCCGGCACGCGCGGTGTCCACGGTGGCGAGCGACAGTCCATGCCCGCCCTGCGGGAACAGGTGCGCCTCGACGCTGACCCCGGCGTCACGGCACGCCTGGATCATCAACAGTGAATTCTCCACAGGAACGGCCTGATCGGTGATGGTGTGCCAGATGAACACCGGCGGCATGGTCGCGTCGACATGCTTCTCGATCGACAGCAGCTCCAGCAGCGACGCATCGTCTTTGCCGTCACCCAGCAGGTTGTCGAAACTGCCGCGGTGCGCGAACCGGCCAGACGTGATTACCGGATAGCACAACAGCAACGCGTCCGGGCGCACGGCAGCCGGATCATATCCGGCGTCGCGCAGCTCGGCATCGCTGGAAACCGTCGTCAGGTTCGCGGCGAGATGACCACCGGCCGAAAACCCGATGGCCGCCACGCGCCCGGCATCCACATGCCATTCGTCGGCATGCCCGCGAATCATCGACATCGCCTCGGCCATCTCCAGCAACGCCACCGGGTACCGGCTTGGCACGCAGGAGTATTTCAGTACGAACGCCTGATAGCCGGCCGCGAGGAATTGCAGCGCGACCGGTTCGGATTCACGGTCGGATCCGATAGCGTACCCGCCGCCGGGAATGATCAGGATCGCCGGCCGGCGCCGGTCCGGGTCCATCTCCGGGCTGTTGTCGATCACATAGCCGACGAGTTCGGCCCGCGAGCCGTCGATGCCGTCGATGACTTGGGTGAAATGCTGCATGGTCTCCCTTTCCTGTCGCCGCTCGGTCTGGCGCGAGCGAGGATTCGCCGCGTCCTCTACCAGCATGATACGCGCACGACACGCGGATGCGACTTATGCGGATTTGCAAATCGTGCTACGGTGACGGCTGTTTCAAAACCGCATGACATTCGTCGAATCGGCTCGCCCGATGCCAGTCATGCGGTTTTTCGTTGCCGTCGCAGGTCCGGACGTTAGGGACTTCTCGACGTGTACGCAGGGCCCGGCCGTGCGCGCCGCTCGCTCGACGGTGACGGGAAGAGTACAAGAGAGGTCATGTCGTCCGCGATCCAGACAACTTCGAAAGAAACAACCCTGCAAGAACACGCGGCCGCAGAACACGGCTCCGCACATGATATTCCCGCCGAATCCCCGAAATTCAGGCATCCGCACAAGGTGATGCTGGGACTGTACATCGGCGCGTTCCTGGGCATGCTGTCGGAAACGTCGATGAACATCGCGCTGCCCGATCTGGTGGACGAGTTCTCCGTGTCATCCGGCACCGCCCAATGGATGGTCGTCGGCTATATGCTGGCCATCGGCGTGGCGCTGCCATGCGTCGGCTTCCTGCTCAAATGGGTCAAGGCCAAGACGCTGGTCATGGCGGCGTCAACTGACCGTTAGTTGCGCGCCGCCGAGGCCGTCCGAATGCAGCGTCCAGCGGATGGATGCGGCGCACTCCAGGAATCCCTCGTCGTGAGAGACGAGCAGCAGTGCGCCGGGGTATCCGGCCAGCGCGTGGGCCAGCGCCTGAATCGAATGCAGATCCAGATGGTTGGTCGGCTCGTCCATCACGATCAGATGCGGGTGATCTCGCAATCCCAAGCACAGCAGCAGCTTGCGCAATTCGCCCGGCGACGGGTTGCCGCCGGCGAGGAGGCGGCTTGGGTCGACGTTGAGCTGCGCGAATGCCGACAATACGTCACCGCGGTCGATGGGCGTCAACGCCGTGAGCCGGCGCATCGCCTCCCTGGCATCCTGATCCGTCGTGTTCTGCGTGATCGTCAGCCGGGGGAGCGGGACGCCGGAATACTGTTCCCGCATCGCGATCGTGCGCAGCAGCGTGCGAACCAGCGTGGTCTTGCCGGTGCCGTTCGGCCCGCTGATGCCGATCCGGTCATGCGGTCCGACGGTTAGCATCGGTATCTTCAGGCCCGCTGTCTCCGATATCGCTGCCGCGCCGACTCCATCCGGCGATTGCGGCGCGTACGGGATGATCTGGGGCTCCAGCCGCACAAGCTCCCGTCGGTTGCTTGATTCGGCATCCATCCAGATGTCTCCGTCATAGCGCTTCGTGGCGGTGACGACGGCTGCGGCCCGTTCCCGGGCGGCGGCCACCTGTGCGTCGATGCGGGCGCTCGCGGGGCCGAGTCGGCTGGGGTTATGGCTTTTCTTGATGCGGCTGCGCGCGTCATGGTCTTTCGGATTCACGAGCCGGTGCGCTTTGGGCGCGCCGGCTATCTCGCTCGTCGCCGCCCGTCGGCGCTGCTCCTTGACCGCGTCGATGCGCGTGGATTCGCGCCGGGCGTCGCGCGCCATGCCTGCCGCCGCCGCCCGCTCCCGTTGCGCATCCATGGATGCCGCGGAGTAGTTTCCCGGCCGCACGCGCACCACGGTGATGTTACGACCGCGCACATGATCTCGTTCGAACAACGCGCAGCTGCTCGCCACCGCGTCAATCAAGGCCACGTCGTGCGAGACGAGGATGCCGATGCCGTCATACGAGCGCAATGCCGCGATGATGCGCTCGCGGGTCGGCCGGTCTACGTGGTTCGTCGGCTCGTCCAGCACCAGCACGTCGGGATCGGTCGCCAACGCACATGCGATCTGCAGGCGTTTCGCCTCGCCGCCCGACAGGGTGCCGGGCCGCCAAGGCCAGTCGTCGCCGATGCCCAGTTCACGGCGTATCTCCATGGCTTGCGGTGACCAGTCGCAGGCGAAGTCCTCCAGATTCTCCGGTGTTTCGTCGGTGTTTTGTGGGCAGTAACCGGTATGCAGGCGGTTCGGAGTCGGCGATATGCGCCCGGCATCTGGCGAGAGCCGGCCGATCGCGAGCTTGGCCAGCGTCGTCTTGCCGATGCCGTTGTCGCCGAGCACGGCGGTCCATCCGCGTGCGAAAGTGACGTCGATGCCGTCAAGCAGCGGCTCCGATGTGCCCGGATAAGTGAAAACGATGTTCGTCAGGGTCAGTGCAGGTATCATTGGGTTCCTTGTTCTCGATGAAATGGGGGGGGGAATTCACATAAAGCGCGGATGCAGAAACCGGATCGGCGCAATCTCGCCGATGCGGTTTGCGGATCTGTGATTGGTGTGAGTTGCGATCGCGTACGCCGAGGCACGGCTTCGCTCATGAAGCCACTCGGCGACGCTCATCGAGAAATCAAAACGGTACTACCTTTGCAACGCGGCTTTCCTGGCATATCGGAATGCCGCCCAATATGAACAACAGCAAGACTACCACATGCTGTGATGCGGCTGGGCCGGAGGGTGGGGCGAGGGAGGATACGGCGATGCTCGAACGCTGCTGGTGATTCGGCAATTTTCTCGTTGTATCGTGCAAGATTTTTCCGGGACGCGAATAGAACTGCATGGGAGGCCTAATTACTGACTTGTCTAGTATTCGGTATCCTTTGTTTCAAGCAATGAGACAAGTCGGATATTTCATGCCACGAACCGGCAAGAACCCACGTTTTCGACATTTCGTGGCATTTCCCACCGCGAACGCGCATTGTCTTAGGGTGTCGGCCGTTGTCGGTCAAGGTAAACGGGATCTGTGATCCGTGTCCGGTGCAAATCTCGCATAACGGCAGGCACCGCGTTCGGCTTCATGCGAGAGGTGGAGATGAAAGGGACGTGATTCGGTCCGGAGGTCGTTGCGAAGGTCTTTTCGAAGGGGACCTCGTGTACAACGTGCGCATATCGGGCGAATGCGGCAGTTGTGCACGAGGCGCCTTGGGAGACCTATGCATGTAGATGTGTGTCTTGTTGGAATTCCAACGTTTCTGGAATTGCGGTTGGTGTACAACAGTGGATGAAATCGTTGTCATGCACTGTTGTACACGTCTGGCGTTGGACAACGCGTGCATTATGCCGTTTCGCGGGAGTTGTGCACGTATCAGAACCCGTAAGCCCGCGTGCGGTTCATGTTGGGATGTTGCACGCGTCGCGATTGCGTCTGATCGTCATCTCTCATCGCGCGTCTTAGCGCAGTGCCAGGTTGGCGGCGCCGATCAGGCCGGCGTCCTGCCCGGCGGTGGCGGCGACGATGCTCGCGTGGCCACGGTATGCGCTGCCCTCCAGGAACCGCTGGTAGTTGTATCGCGCCGGCTCCAGCAGGATGTCGCCGACCGCCACTACGCCACCGCCGATCACGAAGACGTCCGGGTCGAGCACCGCGGCGGTGGCGGCCATCGCGCGGCCGAGCCATTCGCCGATTTTGCCGAAGGCGTACAGGCCGAGCACGTCGCCCTCCTGTGCGGCCTGCGAGACCATCGGGCCTTCGAGCTTGTCGACGTCGCCGCCGCACAACTCCATCAGGCGTTCGGCGTCCTGCGGGCGTCGGCGCACGGCGGACTTGGCGAACCGTTCCAGCGCGCTTCCAGACGTGTAGCGTTCCGCGCAGCCGCGAAGCCCGCATCCGCAGGTGTCGCCGTCCGGCACCATCGGCAGGTGTCCGAGTTCCGCGGCCATGCCGAACGATCCGCGGTACAGCCGCCCGTCGATGACGATTGCTCCGCCCAGTCCGGTACCTACGGTCAGCGCGACCATGTTCGAGCTGCCCTGGCCCGCACCGTGCACGTATTCGCCCCAGCCGGCGCAGTTGGCGTCGTTCTCGACGACGACCGGCACGGCATGGTCGATGAGCGCGCCGATGTGCTCGGACAGGTCGTAGTTGATCCACGCGGGGATGTTCGCGGCGAAGGTGAGGGTGCGGCGGTCCGCGCCGACGTTGCCGGCCGCGGAGATGCCGATGGCCTGGATGTCGTCGTGGCCGGCGGCGACGGCCTCATGGTAGATGTTGGCGATGTGGTGGTTGATGGCGTCGGCGTCCATCGGTGTGGGAACGCGCCAGCGATGTGTGATGGCATCGTTTTCATCGCATACGGCTGCGGCGATTTTGGTTCCTCCGATATCAATGGCTAGCGTGGTCATGAGATCTCCTGTGATGTTTGATGGTGGGTAAGTATGGCAGATATGGTATCGAGCCGGTATGACCATTCTGCCGGGCGTGTTTTGCCTGGTGTATGTACCCTGTATGCCGGGCTTTACGGGGTGACGTGCCGGATCGTGCATCGCTTGCCGCTCCTGTGCTGAGAACGGTGTCATCTACTCAACGAACCCAACGGGCAGTCGGCTGGCACCGCACGGGAATGCGACATCACGGTGCGCACGCTGCGACGTGCGTCGGCGCTGATGCAGGACGACGCCGAACGCCGGTAGCCGAGCTGACGGCCGGCCCGGTCCCGCGGCCGCAGCCCATCCGCCACGCATCCGGCCGCATCCGGGTACCGGAAATCAAGGAAAGGACACAATGAGCACATCAACCGCACGCCTGCCCCACGGCGGCAAAGAGCCGGTCGCCACGAAACTCGTCATTGTCGTGGTGTCTTTGGCCATCCTGACGTTCCTCGGCATCCTGTCGGAAACGTCGCTGAACATCGCCTACTCCACACTGATGGAGGAATTCTCGATCAGCGCATCGGTCGTGCAATGGCTGACCGCCGGCTACCTGCTGTTGCTGTCGGTGTCGATCCCCAGCTCGCCGTTCATGGTGCGCAAGTTCGCCACGAAGACCCTGTTCATCATGGCGATCGCGATCTTCACCGCCGGCACGGTGCTGGGAGCGCTCGCCCTGTTGCCCGGCGCTGTGATCGGCGCCGTGTCGGCCACGGTGGTCGGCGGCATGCTGAAGCGTCATTCTGTACCCGATCACTGTGGTTCAGCCGCTGCCGGCCGGGTCGCGTGCCACGTGGCAGGCGGATCACCAGATCAACGACCTGCTCACCGATGAGAACCTGGACATGGTGGAGCGGCTGCGCGGCGTCGCCGACGAGCTTGGCACGAACCCGCCGGTCCTGTCGATGGCATGGATCCTGCAGCATCCTGAAATCAGCTGCGTGATCGCCGGGGCGAGCAAGCCCGTCCAGCTGGAGAACAACCTCAAGGCATCCGGCTTCCAGATCCCCGCCGACGCCATGGCCGAGATCGACCGCATCACCGGCTTCCACCGCTTCGAGCGCCACGTCGGCTGAAGTGATTGGGCTTCCCCGCTGTCTGGTGCCGGCTCGCGAAGCGGATCCGGGAGAGCGTGTCCGAGAATGATTTTGCGAGCCGGCTGAGCGAAATCGATGATTGATCAGAGCACGGCGTCCATGGCCTGCCTGAGGTCGGCGATGATGTCATCGGCGTTTTCGATGCCGCAGCTCAGGCGTACCAGGTCGATGCCGACGCCGGCCTCCTCAAGCTGCTCCTCGGTGAGCTGGCGGTGGGTGGTGCCTGCCGGGTAGAGCGTGCAGCTGCGCGCGTCCGCCACGTGCGTGGCGATCGAGATCATCCGGAAATGGTCGAGCAGCGAGGAAACCGTGTCACGCCCGCCGGGCACGCCGAAGGAGATCACGCCGCACGTGCCGTTCGGCATGTACTTGGCGGCCAGCGCATGGTTGCGGTCGCCTTCCAGCCCCGGGTAGCTCACCCATGAGATGCGCGGGTCGGCTTCGAGGAACCTCGCCACGGCGAGTGCGTTGGCGCAATGGCGTTCCATGCGCACGGCCAGCGACTCCAGGTGCATGCCCATGATCCACGAGTTGATCGGCGCCGGCGTGGAACCGAAGTCGCGCATGAGCTGCGCGGTGGCCTTGATGATGTAGGCGGCCGGGCCGAAGTCGGTGGCGTAGGTGACGCCGTGGTACGAGTCGTCGGGCGTGGTCAGTCCCGGGAACTTGTCGGCGTGGGCCATCCAGTCGAAGCGGCCGGAGTCGACGATCGCGCCGCCCACGCAGGAGCCGTGGCCGTCCATGTACTTGGTGGTCGCGTGCGTGACGATGTCGACGCCGTAGTCGAACGGGCGGCAGTTGACCGGCGTGGGGAACGTGTTGTCGACGATGATCGGCACGCCGTGGTCGTGCGCGGCGGCGGTGAACTTGTCGAAGTCCAGCACGATGAGCGCCGGGTTGGAGATGGATTCGCCGAACACGGCCTTGGTGTTCGGCCGGAACGCGGCGTCCAGCTCCTCGGGCGTGCAGTCGGGGCTCACGAACGTGCATTCGATGCCCATCTTGCGCATCGTCACGTTGATGAGGTTGAACGTGCCGCCGTAGATCGCGGACGAGGCCACGATATGGTCGCCCGCGTTGCAGATGTTGAACAGGGCGAAGAAGTTCGCCGCCTGGCCGGAGCTGGTGAGCATCGCGGCCGCGCCGCCTTCGAGCTCGCAGATCTTGGCGGCGACCGTGTCGTTGGTCGGGTTCTGCAGACGGGTGTAGAAGTAGCCGGATTCGGACAGGTCGAACAGTCGGCTCATCTGCTCGCTCGACGTGTACTTGAACGTCGTGGCCTGGATGATCGGGGGAGTGCGGGACTCCCCGTTGCCCGGCTGGTATCCGCCCTGGACACAGGTGGTGTCGATGTGCGTCATAGTGCTCTCCTTCGCGCTTGAAACCGCTTGGCGTGCATGGGATGCATGCGTGATGTTGACGTGACCAGACCATTGTAGTGCGTGTCGGCGCGTGCCAGGCGGCCGGGGCGTCGCGTGTGAAGGGGAGCGCGTAGAATCGATGGCATCACGGGAGGCCGCCATGGGGAACATCATCGATGACATCCGCGCGAACGAGGACACGTTCGCCGACCGTCCGTTCAACGAGGTCGACAGTCTGGCGCTCGCGCAGCTGTCATACGCGCGGATGCCCGTCAACGTGCCGAGACTCGATGCGGAGGCGACGGACGTCGACCTCGCCATGGTGGGCGTCAGGGACCTGCTACGCGCGGAATGCTATGACGACATGTTCGGCAAGGTGTGGTCGCCGTCGATGAATGTCGACCTGTTGCGAGCGATGTGCGAAAGCCCGCGCTGGCGGGATCTGCGCGTCGGCGGCTACGTGGACGAGTTCGACCCCGAGACCACCAAGCAGTTCTCCGCCTGCGTGTTCGACGTCGGCGACGGCTCATCGTACGTCGCGTTCCGCGGCACCGACAGCACGATCGTCGGCTGGAAGGAGGATTTCGCGATGGCGTTCCGTCGTCCGGTCGCCGCGCAGGAGTCCGCCGCGCGGTATCTGGCCGACATCGCGGGGCTCCGGGACGGCCCGCTCATGGTCGGCGGCCATTCCAAAGGCGGCAATCTGGCGGTGTATGCGGCCGCAAACGCGCCTGCCGCGGTGCAGGAGCGCCTTATCGCCGTGTTCTGCCATGACGGGCCGGGCTTCGACGCCGACTTTTTCGATACTCCCGGTTATGCGCGGGTCGCGCCGCTCGTCGACAAGTCGGTGCCGGAATCGTCGATCGTCGGCATGCTGTTCGAGATGCGCGAGCATGTGGAGGACGGCTATACGATCGTCTCCAGCGACGGCGTCAGCATCATGCAGCATTTCGCGTTGAACTGGCAGGTCGAGCGCGGCGAGTTCGTGCACGCCGGCGGCCTGTCCGCGAGCTCCCGGTATCTGGCGCGCACGATCAACGGGTGGATGGCGAAGTTCGATGACGAGCATCGCCGCCGGTTCATCGAGAACCTGTTCGCCGTCCTCGAGGCCGGTGGGTATGACACGTTCGGCGAACTCACCTCGCATTGGACGCAGTCGTTGCCGGTCATGCTCGCCGCCGTCCGCGGCATTGACGCCGAGGACCGTGACGTGATGGCAGACGTACTCAAGGGGTTCGCCGCGACAGCCGCGACGTCGGTGATCGCGACGAAGCAATGACCGCCGCCGTGACGGCGGTCGCCCGCGCGGCGGCGACGGGGAGGCCTGAGCACTCGGATCGCTGTAGCGCGGGCCATCGTGCGACCGCGTCGCGCATCGTGATTCATGTCCGCTATGTTGACGAGCGGCTGCGGGCCGTGCCGCTTTGACGTATTCTCCCTGAGTCGGAATGTCCATATATGCGGGGAGTTGATGCGGTGGTGATTGCCGGTTTTTCGCTGATGACGATGCTGCTGATCCTGCTGGCCGGCATCGGTGCCGGATTCGTGGGATATGCAGTCGGCGCGTCTTCGCTGGTATCGTATCCGGCCCTGCTGGCGCTGGGTATTCCGCCGGTCCTCGCCAACGCGAGCAATACCGTCGGCGTGATCGGCACCGGCATCGGTGGCGTGCTGGGCGCCCGCAAGGAGCTGCGCGGGCAGCGGCTGCGTTCCATCACCTACGTAAGCATCGGCGCGGTGGGAGGCGTCGCCGGCGCTGCGCTGCTGCTCAGCCTCGACCCGAAGATCTTCGAATTCGCCGTTCCGCCGCTGATCCTGTTCAGCTCGCTGATCATAGCGGTCAATCCGCGCGGCCGCATGCAGGCGCGGCAGGCCGCGGCGGACGTCATGGCCCAGGCCAGATCCCTGACGACGCCACAAGGGCAGGGGAGCGACGGCGCACCCGCGTCGGCTCCCGCATCGACACAACCCATGTCCAAGGACCCATGGTGGATATGGCTCGGCGTCGCGTTCGTGGCGGTATACAGCGGATATTTCGGCGCCGGTGCCGGCACATGCGCGCTCGCGGTGCTCGACGCAGGCAAGATCGGTCCGTTCCATCAGATCAATGCGCTCAAGACGCTGATCGGCACCGGTGCGAACATCAGCGCGTCGGTCATCTTCATCGTGCGCGGCGTCGTGGACTGGCCTGCGGCCATCCTGCTGTGCATCGGCTGCTTCATCGGCGGATACATAGCGTCGCCCGTCACTCGCAGGATCCCGGCCCGGATCATGCGCATCGCGGCTGTGCTCGCCGGCATCGTACTCACCGTTGATCTGGCGATGAAAACCTACCTGTGACGAATCGGAAGCCGTCGAATGCGACAGTATCCGGCATAATATCGCATTTCTCCGTTCAGAGAGTTTTCAGAAAAGAGCCAGACAAGATTCGACGGTCGTGGCGTTCTCTCTTAGCGTCATGATGATGACCTCCGGCGACTTCACGCTCACTGGCTTCTCGTCGGACACCGCCATCGCCAACGCGGCGAACGGCACGTTCACGATGTCGTCCGGCGAAGTGTTCGGCTATGGCGAGTCGGACAACGGCAAGGTCATCATCTCCAAGGCGCTCGCCGACTTCAACGACCTGAAGGTCGGCGACGAGATCACCGTCACCAACCCGTCCGACACGTCGACGACCTACACGTTCACCATCAGCGGCATCTACAAGAACAGCACGTCCAGCAACACCAGCGCGATGGGCCCGATGGGCGGTACCTCGCAGGACGCCGACAACGCGATATACACATCCGTCTCCACGCTTAAATCGCTTGGCTTGGACGCCGACACCACCGCGAACGACGATGACAACAACACCACGACCCAGCTGAGCTACACCTACGTGCTCGGCAGCGCCGACGACTACGAGACCTTCGCTTCCGACGTTCGGAAGGCCGGACTGGACGACACCTACACCGTGCAGTCCACCGACGTGGAGAACTACGAATCAAGCCTCGTGCCGCTCGACAGCCTCGCCAAGTTCGCCCTCACGCTGCTCATCGTCGTACTGGCGGTCGGTGCGGTCGTGCTCAATCTATTCAACATCTGCGAACGCAAATACGAGGTCGGCGTACTCACCGTCATCGGCGTGAAGAAGGTCAAGGTGGCGGCGCAGTTCGCAATCGAGCTGCTGATCGTGACGATGTGCGGTATCGCGCTTGGCGTGGCCGGCGGGGCCGTGGCGTCGGTGCCAGTGTCGAACCAGCTGCGTCTCCTCGCAGGAGACCCAGACCGCCAGCCAGGAGGAGCAGTTCGGTCGCGGCGCCGACATGGGCGGCGCTCCCGGCAGCAGCTCTGATTCGGGCGGCTCCGATTCGACTGGTACGAGCGGCGACTCCGGCAGCGCGTCGCCATCGCGCGGGCGCTGAGCTATGGTCCGCCGATTGTCCTCGCCGACGAGCCGACCGGCAATCTCGACATGACCACGCAGGAAGGAGGGCAAGTGCGTGATCAGTCCCGAAGTCGCCGCGGCCTTCGACGAGGTCTATCAGCTCGCCAAGCTGCGTCGCCGCTGACCGCACGATTGCATGCGACACGCCCGGAATGCGTAGCACAATCGCAAGGTGCGAATCGAAGAACGGCGCAATGGCAATGCATGGTCAGTGACGATTCGATGATTGTGCTACGCACTCCGGGCGTGTCGCACGGTGGTGTGGTGTCGCACGGTGGTGTGGTGTCGCACGGTGGCGTGGTGCCGTGTGGTGGCACCACTACCGCGCCTTGCGGCCGACCCGCTCCAGCAGACGCCCGTTGAGCCGGATCTGCGACACCAGTATCGCCAGGAAAATCAGCGCGAATCCGGTCGCCGCAGCACCACTGACAGTCTCTCCATAGAACAGCACCGAAAACACCATGCTGAACACGGTCTCCAGGCACATGATGATCGACGCCTGCGAAGGCGGGGTCACCTTGAGCCCGACGTTCTGCATGATCTGAGCCAGCATCGTCGCGCCGAGAAACAGGTAGACCAGGCATGCGAGGACGCCCGGCGCAAGCCATGAGGCGTTCGGCGCCGGTTCGCTGAACGACGCGCCGACTATGAAGCACACGCCGGCCGTCACGAACTGCGCGAACGTCAGCGCCACCGGGTCGATGACGCGGCTCCACTTGCCCAGACACACCAGATTGAACGAAAAGATCACCGCGCACAGCAGCGTCAACAGGTCGCCGGTGCCAATCGTGAGCCCGCCCAGCCCGGACCCGAGCGACACGAAGCCGACGCCGGTCAGGCACAGGGCGGCCGCGATGATGTTGCGCGCCGCGGGGCGCTGCCGCATCAGCAGCCATGAGACGAACGGCACCAGCACGCAATACGCCGAGGTCAGGAATGCGCTGCGGCCGGGTTCGATCATCGTCAGGCCGACCGTCTGGCTGATCATCGTGCCCCAATACGTGAGCCCGGTCACCAGCCCCGGGATGATGATGGATTTGTTCAGATACGGTACGATTCGCTTGCGAAACAGGATCAGCATGATCGTCGACGCGCCGACCAGCCGCAATCCCATCAGCCATTGCGGCGTGACGACACCCATCGCGACCTTGGCTATGGGATAGCTGCCTCCCCACAGCATCGCGCAGCACAGCAGCATGACCCGCCCCGTCGTCGGGGACAGTCCTTTCTTCATCGTTGAACCTCTCTCAATGAGTCGATATGGCATTGGCGCGCATTGGCACGTCATCGGCGGCCCGATAACATGGTAATAGCGAAACCGCCGCGCCGCGCCGCGTCCGGCCCGGCATCCTGGGGAGGGGGTGCTGATATGGTGGACACTCCGTCAGAAGCCGCGTAAGTGATCGGCTTCGTTGTTGAAAGGCTATTGTGCCGAAACGTCACCATGATTTCGCGGCTGGTTCCGCTGCGCGTTCCGTTATGCATACCGATACGGACACTGTTGATATAGATGATATCGATGCCGCCCTTGATGCTTCCGCAGATGACAAGGAGCAGGATGCCGCTCCGACGTTCGCCGAGCTCGGCGTGCCCAAGCCGCTGGTGCACGTGCTCGCCATGGACGGCAAAGTCACCGCGTTCCCGATTCAGGCGGACACGCTCGCCGATTCGCTGAACGGCGTCGATCTGCTCGGTCGCGGGCAGACCGGCTCCGGCAAGACGCTCGCATTCGCCATTCCGCTGGTCGCCCGCTTGAGCGAGCACAGCGTCACCGAAGTGGCCATGAAGGAATTCGAGCAGATTCGCAAGGCGTCCGACGAGAAGGCCGCGCGGGAGCAGGCGTCACTGCCGCGTCCGCGCGGACTGGTGCTCGCGCCGACCCGTGAGCTCGTCAACCAGATCGACGAGGTGATTCAGCCGCTCGCCGAGGCGTACGGCATGAGCACCGTCACCGTGTATGGAGGCGTGAGCTACGCCCGTCAGGTCGCGGGGCTTCGTGCGGGCGCCGATATCGTCGTCGCTTGCCCGGGACGTCTTGAGGATCTGCTGCGTCAGGGCAAGCTGTCTCTGGATGCCGTGGAGATCACGATTCTCGACGAGGCCGACGAGATGGCCGACATGGGATTCCTGCCGCCCGTCACGCGTCTGCTGGAGCAGACCGATTCACGCGGTCAGCGTATGCTGTTCTCGGCGACGCTCGACCACGGCGTGGACGCGCTGGTCAAGCGGTTCCTGCCGGATGCGAAAGTGCATGCGGTCAGTTCCGTCGTCTCGCAGGTTGACACGATGACCCATCACGTGTTCGAAGTGTCGCAGGGCAACAAGCATGAGGTGATTCGTCTGCTGGCCAGCGGCACCGGCAAGCGCATCCTGTTCACGCGCACCAAGTTCCAGGCCAAGAAGATGGCGAAGAAACTGATCGACGAGGGCATTCCCGCGGTCGATCTGCAGGGCAACCTCAGCCAGAAGCAGCGTGACCGCAACCTGTTGGCGTTCGAGAAGGGCCTGGTACGCGTATTGGTTGCCACCGACGTGGCCGCTCGCGGCATCGACGTCCATGATGTGACGCTGGTCGTGCAGACCGATCCGCCGGCCGACCCCAAATCGTTCCTGCATCGTTCCGGCCGCACTGCGCGCGCCGGCGAACAGGGTGACGTGGTGACGCTCGTTCTGCCGAATCAGGCCCGCAGCACTCGCCAGATGATGAAGCGCGCCGGCATCCGAGTCAAGTCGGTGGCAATCACGCCGGCGTCCGAAGATCTGACCGAGTTGGTCGGCGAGCACGCGCCGGTCGTCGAGGGCTGGTCGCTGGACAAGGCGCTTGAGGCTTTGCGCCGTTCCGAGCGCGCCGGCCGCTCCGATCGCAAGGGCGGTCGCGGTGGTGAGGCGCGCGGCGGGCGGGGACGTTCCGGCCGCAAGTCCCGCGCCCGTGGCGGCGAGCATGATTTCTCCCGTCCGTCCGCACGCCGTGACGGCCATCGTCATGACGGCGCCGAAATGGAGGGCCGCGAGAGCGCCCAATACCGGTTCGACCATCGGGACGAATCGCAGATGTCGATCATCGGCGAGGGCAAGCCGCACGGCAAGCGCAAGCACACCACCAAGCGGGACCGTTTCGACGGATACGGGCGCTCCGGCTTCGATGACGGCCGTTTTGACGACCGGCGTCAGTACCGTGACGCTGAGGGTCGCAAGGGCGACAAGAAGCGCCGTGGCAACGACTTCGGCGACGATTTCAACACGCCGTTTGACGGTCGCGAGGCCGATCGCCGCAGTAACCGTCGCAACGGGCGTTTCCACGACACGTCGTTCGAGGACCGCAAGGGCGGCTCGCACAACAACGACGGTGACAACCGTCGTGACGGGCGGAACCGCAGGAGCCAGAGCGGGCCGAACCGTGCCACGCGCAAGGCCGCGGGATTCCGCAAGTCGCACGGCAAGCGCAACGCGGCGCCGTTCCGCCGCGGTCGCTGAGCAATCATTGACCGGCCGGGCGTCGGCGGCATCGACGTACCTGTCGATACTGCCGACGCCCGGCTGTCATATATGACCTGTCGTATATATGACCTGTCTTAGCCGTGCCATGACGGGTGACCAAGGTGTGGATGCTCGCCCCTGACTAGCTGCGTTCGGGGGGTTACAATGGGGGCGTCGATGTGAGCAGTCGGGGAGGTGCGCGATGGCAAAGCATATGCGCCCGCCGCGGCGCAGGATGGGACGTATCCTGCGCGGCATCGTGACGCATGCCGGCGGTCGTGTCGGCCCTCGTCGGCGGGCGAACCCGCCTGGCGGCCGAATAATATCCACCCGTGAGCTGACGTATGTGCGCCGCCGTCTGACGGTGCTGATCGCGATGTTCTCCGTGGTGACGATGGTGGTGCTATTGTCCGTGCGCGGGTGCTCGAACGATGGCGATGGCTCGTCCGGCAGCGTTTCATCAGCCGGTGCGGCCCGGTCCGGTGCCACGGTCGACCCCACCGACGGCAGTGTCGCCGATGACGGCTCCTCCGACGAAAGTTTCTCCGACAAGTCGGGGTCCGGCAGGGTTCGTTCCCAATCGGCGTCTCGGAGCATGTTCAAGGCGGCCGTGCCGGCTCCGGCCCAGCCCGAACGCGACCTGACTGCCCAGGCATCCGCCGCGCTGGCCGGTGTGTTTTCCGGCGCGAGATATTCCGTCTCCGTGGTCGATCTGAGCAATGCCGGCACACTCGTCGACATCGACTCCTCCCAGGTGTTCGCATCGGCGAGCACGTACAAGCTGTTCGTGGCGCATTCGATGGTGACGGCCGTGGAATTAGGCGAGATGACATGGGATTCGCCGCTCAACGGCATGACGCTGCAGCAGTGCCTGACCACGATGATCGTTGATTCCGACAACGAATGTCCCAAGGCATGGCTGATGCGCGATAACGGCACCGGCTACGACAAAGTAACGCAGCAGGCGAACGCGCTCGGCGCGAAGAACACGACATTGCATTATCTGGACGTGCGCACGACATCGGCCGATCTGGCGCTGATCCTGACCAAACTGTATCGGGGCGAGATTTGGAACGACGACGACCGGGACATGGTGATCGGCCTGATGAAACGGCAGCAGTACCGCAGCGGCATACCGGCCGGCATCGGCGGCAACGGAACCGTTGCCGACAAGGTCGGATTCCGCGACTCGTACCTGCATGATGCGGGCATCGTATATTCCGGCAAGGGCGACTATGCGTTCGTCATCATGACTTCCGGCTCGTCGTGGACGGCGATAGCCAACGCCAGCGCTGCGCTGTATCAGCTGCTGTGAACGGTTGCCGCCGGAGATGGTGACGGCCGCCGGCAGATGCGGCGGCCGTATGAATGAATCGGTTTTTCAGCGGTTCTCGACGCTGATGCGCTGCGTGAGCGCGTGCGATTCGCCGGGAGCGAGCTCGATGGCATACTCGCGGCAGGCGGCTGCCTCGATGGCTACGAAATCGCGCCATTCGCCGGGCTGCATGTCGCCGATTTCGGTGTCGGCCGCGGTTCCCGGGTTCCATGTGACGGTCTGCTTCGTGCCATGGGCCTCGATGACGATGACGCGATCCCATGCCGGGTCATCCAGACGCAACGTGTCGGTGGAGTAGTAGATGCGGTCGACCGTGGTGCCGTCGAAGGTCACCGGCTCATCGGGCTGCACGCGGGGAGGGTACCCGGCGACCGTGGCGTCGAGATAGTCGGAGCCCTCCAATCCGTGTAGGCTCACCTGGGTCAGGTCGCCGACATGGAAGTGCGTATGCAGCGCGGTCTCATAGCGCAGCGGCTCGGTACCGTCGTTGGTGACGGTCAGCGTCATGGTCAGCTCCTTGCCGACTTCGATGTCGTAGACCGCATGGAACCGCGGGGAGGCCCCGGAATGCAGCTGGGCGAGCAGTTCGGGCGTCGCGTCGGCGTCGGACAGCGTGTATCGGATGCGTCGGTCGTCGGTCGCGTCCTCGTCCACATGCCAGACAGTGGTGCGGGCGAACCCGTGCTTCGGCTTCTTACCGGCGATTTCGCCATGCTCGAAACCGAGTGCGAACCATGGCAGTACCACGGGCACGCCTCCGCGGATCGGTTTGCCCAGATAGACGGCCTTGGGCTGCCATACGGCGGGATGGCCGCCCGCGGGCGTCCAGGAGAGCACGTGAGCGCCGAAATCGCTGATCTGCGCGGCACCGTCTTCATTGGCGACGTTGCGAATAGTAAACGTAGTAATCATAGATCACAGTATATGCCGATGCCGGCCTTTGAAAATACTTACCTTGGTCATAGCTGTTTTTTATATAAAATGTTTGAACACCTTTGAACACTTTATGATGAAATACCAAGATTCTGAAAAGTAAGCCTGTTATTCTTCCTCTTATTGACATTGTGAAACAGACAAATCGGGATTTGTGGAGGTAAAGAGAATGATTACAAAGCATGTTGTTGTGCTACCTTATGATAAACACTGGGCGCGGGATTTTTGTGAAATCAAGAGTGAAATTCAGGAAGCTCTTGATCAACTGGCTCTTGCAATAGAACATGTTGGCAGCACTTCAGTGCATGGTTTATCAGCGAAACCGATTATTGATATTGATGTCGTCATTAAAGATTACTCCATGCTTGACGCTGTAATCTCTGCCTTAGAAAGAATCGACTATCACCATGAAGGAAACCTTGGTATTGCCGGACGGGAAGCATTTAAATATGAAGGCAAAACCCATTTGCGGAAGCATCATCTATATGTATGCCCGCGAGATTCTGAGGAACTGAAAAGGCATATTGCTTTCCGTGAATATTTGCGTTCTCATCCGGAAGCTGTGCGTGAATACAGTAGAATTAAAGAAGAAGGCGCTGCGCTCTATCCATTTGATATTGAGAAGTATATCGAACATAAGTCACCGTTTGTCGAAAAAATCTACTCAGAAATAGGGATATGACAAATTTCAGTTTGTATGCAACAAACGTTTGAACACTTTTTGAACACCGCAACCGTGATGAAGTCTTCAAAGCCCCTTTCTATCAGTATTTGAGATTAAGAAAAACGGTTCGATTCCGGTCTGCGGCATTATTTTTTCTCTGAGATTCTTGTGAAGTCAATGTTTGCGAGTATCTCAGAGTTTTTTTATGCATTCCATTTGCAAGTAAGGATATTATTCAAAAAATAACGGCATTGTATCTCATCTTACGAGATACAATGCCGTTATTTTGAAGTCTTCACACTTTCATTGAAAAGTGGACCTGGCGGGAATCGAACCCGCGTCCAAAAACCTGTCCCATGTACTTCTACTATCATAGTCAGTTATTTGACATTCCCTCTGCCGTACGAAAACTAACATCCTTACGGGTTCAGTAGCTTCATAATACGCCTGACGGCTCAAAGCTTTGCCATCATCGTTTCTCACATAGTCGGTGCCAGATTCCTAAAGTGTGAGTGCTTCAGGGCTGACATGCAGCATTTAGGCTGCAGCTAATTCGAAATTATCGTTAGCGTTTAATTTTAAGTTTGCGATTTAACGCATCAGCCTACGGATAGCTTCTCCATCTTCGAGATCCCTGTCGAAACCAGTACAAGCCCTGATCAGGGTAGAGTAATGAATACTCTCTACTGTAACAGACACGTCCTTGCGTGTGCTGTACATATTAATATAGTAAAAAGAAATATAAATGTCAAGTGGTTATTGCGTTAAAAGAAGTAAAAAAGCAGTAAAAAAGTTACTGTTCACACGCTACTATCTCGCGAGGCGTTTTGGCATGAATATGCCAAAATCCCGAAACATTGTACAACCTTTACAAATTCGTCCATTATCATTGCTATTTTTTGGTAAAAAGAGTATACTTTAAAGCACTAAACACCAGGAGTATAAAATTATGAACACACACTCATCTGGATATTACAGCATAGACAAAGACTATAATATCCTAAGCTATAACGACACTGCCAAACAACTGTACCCCAATCTCCAGCCGGGAGTGAAATGCTATAAGGCACTTATGGGGCTTGATTCCCCATGCCCGCCCTGCCCTGTAGCACTGGGGATACAGGGGCCAAAGACCTACCTGGATCCGATCCGTCATATTTATGAGACAGTTGATGCAGTAGAGACTGTACAGCCCGACGGTAGCAAAGGACATGCACTTGTATTCAGCACAGTAGCCGAAGGAGAAAGCCTGTCAAAGTCTATTCCCACAGGTGAGAACTCTCTCCGTCTGCTGGGTGCCATCAACCTGCTTGCTTCTGACTACAGGTCTGTTTATGGCGTAAACCGGGAAACCGGGAAAATCTCCGTATATCGTTCCAGATTTACTGATGCTTTTGCGGATATTAAAGATAATGCAGACTATAAGCTGTCATTTAATTTTATCATCCAGAAATATATTCATCCGGATGAGCGTTCCTATGTGTCCAGACACCTGAATTATGAAACCCTGCTGGAAAGACTTTCTCAGGAAGCCTCTTTCAAAATCCATTTCAGGGTTGTCACAGATACTGTCCATTACTATTATCTGCTCATTGCCAGAAACGGAAACGCCGATGACTATCGGGATTTCGTAATTGCAGTGGCCTGTGAAGACAATGATGTGACAGCACGCAAAATCTATGAAAATCAGCTCCACTCTCTTCTGGCATCCATTACCCATGCTGCCGGCTACTTTCATCTCGACCTTACAGATGATAAGATTCTGAAGATCGGAGGCACTTCTGCCCTGGCCTATAAGATAGATGCTGACGCTTCCATTGACCATTTTATTGCAGAGACTGCTGTTTTTATACCGGTATTAAAGGACAGAAATGATTTCATCAACGCATTTTGCCGCAGTTCCCTGATGAAAAGCTACGAGGACGGTCAGGTAGAGGTCACCAGAGTTTCCCGCTGTCTCTACGATGACAATATAACCAGGCTTTCCAAATATGTGACAAGACTGCTGCTCAATCCTTCCAATAACCATCTGGAAGCAATCCTCTACGGTGAGGATGTCACCAGAACACAGGAAGCCTATGAGACACAGGTAAGTATTGTCCAGACACTGAGCAGCAACTACCTGAACGTATACCTGATCAATCCCAGAGAAAAAACTCTCTCTGTGATCAAGCAGGAAGACCGCGATGTCCCTGCTCCGGACAAAAAACACAACAATACATACCCCTATGATCTTTTCCTCTCAGACTATATCCGGAAGCGTGTATATCCGGATGACTGTACAATGCTGGAAGAATCACTGGAACTGGATAATGTAATGAGTGTTTTGTCCGGTCAGTCCGAATACAAGGGGAATTACCGGATAAATGACAGGGATGGTATCCATTACTATCAGTTCCGCTTTATCAAAAACGAAGACTCCGGTATTATTGTTCTGGGATTTTTGAATGTGGACGATGTGGTGGAATCAGAAATCAGACACCAGAAGCTTCTCAAAGAAGCTCTTAATACTGCCGAACGTGCCAATGCAGAGAAATCCAATTTTCTTTCCCGTATGTCCCACGATATGCGTACGCCGTTGAATGGGATCATTGGTCTGATGGAAATTGATAAAAAGCACGAAAATGATATCGGATTCCTGAAAAGTAATCGTGAAAAAGCATTCATTTCAGCCAGTCATCTGCTCTCTCTTATCAATGATGTACTGGATATGTCCAAGATCGAGGAGGGCGGACTTGTACTCAACCATGAACCTTTTGATCTGATCAGATATGAAAAAGAGACACAGATGCTGATTGATATGCAGGCACAGAAAAACGGCATTGATTTCACCGTTCATATCGCACCGGAGATATACGAACATCCCTTTGTATACGGCAGCCCTCTGCACATCCGTCGTGCCATGATGAATATTTACAGTAACTGTATCAAATACAACAGAGAAAATGGGGCAATCCATACGGAGATCCATGCTCTCCCTTCCCATGATCATAAGCTGGTCTGTAGATGGACGATCTCTGATACGGGAATCGGCATAAACAAAGAATATCTGGAGAAGATCTTTGAACCCTTTACTCAGGAGAATATGGATGCCCGAAGTGTATATCATGGCACCGGACTGGGGATGAGCATTGCCAAAGCGCTATTTGAACAGATGGGTGGTACCATTGAGATTTCCAGTACTCCGGGTATCGGAAGTACTTTTGTGATCACTTTGCCATTTGAAGAGGCAGAAGAAACGGATATCTCTTCTGAGCCAGAATCTGAGCGAAACTCCATTCAGGGCATAAAGATCCTGCTGGCAGAGGATAATGAAATAAACAGAGAAGTGGCACAGGTACTCCTTGAAGAGGAAGGTGCTGTGGTAACTGCAGTATCCAATGGCAGGGAAGCTGTAAAACTTTTCTCCCGTCACCCCGAGGGGACATTTGATGTGATACTTATGGATATTATGATGCCCCTGATGGACGGATACGAGGCCACACGCCAGATCCGGAAGCTTGACAGGACGGATGCTTCTTCCATTCCCATTATCGCACTGACCGCTAATGCTTTTGCAGAGGATGTACGCCATGCACTGGACTGTGGTATGAACGCACATCTGGCCAAACCACTGGATGTAAAAAAAATGATCCATACGATTGCCTGTTACTGTTCAAGGGTATGCATAAGTCATTGTAAAAAGTGACGAATTTTTATTTTTTTATATTGTGGATAATCATGTCCAGGGGATCCTTTTACACGATCATGACCGGACCTTTTATAATTATGGAACGGATCATCAGGAATGCCTTGCACCAGAAAATATATTTGACAGAGTGTCCAGGATATTTGGATAAAGAAAACCGATGGCTTTAGCTGTTTCCCAGTTTACACCATCGGTTTTCTTAAGTCCAGTTAGTCCTTGAACAGTAACGTAAAAAATTAGCATTTTTAATATCATTTCACATATTTTTTATAAAGATAATTACTGTCAGACAGGGAAGAATGTGTTAATATAATAATATGAGTAATTATAAATCTTAACAAGAAAATTCGGAAAAAGGAGAGGTTTCTTATGCCAACAACATACGCACATTATAAATTCGGAAAAGAGGTGCTCAGCGCACTTCCAAGACCCCTTCAGAATTCTATAGAAGCGCATAGAGAGTTGTTTGATATTGGGTTACATGGACCGGATATCTTATTTTATTATAATGCATTAAAGAAAGATCCGGTGAATGAACAGGGGCATACACTTCATGAACAATTTGCCGATGAGTTTTTCCATCATGCTGTTGAAGTGATTGAGAAAGCAAAAGATCCGGCAGCGGCTCGTGCATATATTTATGGATTTATCTGTCATTTTGCTTTAGACAGTGAATGTCATCCTTATGTTGAAAAAATTATGCAGGTAGGAAGAGTTTCACACAATGAGATTGAGATGGAACTGGATCGAATGATGCTGACGGAAGATTATCATGATCCTTTGCGCTATCTGACAGCAAAGCACATTCAGCCGAAGATGGAGTATGCGGAAGTGATCGCACCATTTTTCAAAGATGTAACAGCCGAGCAGATCTATAAGGCATTAAAAGGGATGGTTTTTTATCATAAGCTGTTTCTGGCACCGACATCTGGAAAGCGAAAAGCGTTGTTTCTTGGGATGAAGGCAGTGGGGAAATACGATTCATTGCATGACATAGTGATGAGTGTAAAGCCAGATCCGTTATGTCAGAAATATTGTAAGGTTTTAAAACGGCAATATTCAGGTGCAGTGCCGTTAGCTGCGAGTCTGATCGTACAGTATCAGAAGAAATTATTCCAGGATACACCGCTTCCGGAACGTTTTCATGAGACATTCGGTGCAGGAGAAGAGTGGGAGAAACTGCGCCTGTAGAGAATCGAAGAAAAGAGTAACAGACTGCTTGCCAGGAGAGATGCAGAAGAAGAGAAAAAGAGTCAGGAGAATGTAGATGAAGGAATTCGTTAAAGTGCAGGATATCACGAAAACTTATAAAATGGGTGAAGTTGAGATTCATGCAGTGGATCACATCAGCTTTTCGATTGAGCAGGGAGAACTTGTTGTAATCGTTGGACCAAGTGGTGCAGGTAAGACAACTGTGCTTAATATTCTCGGCGGAATGGATACAGCAACAAGCGGGAAGCTGTATGTAGATGGAAAAGATATTACAGCTTATAATTCCAAACAGCTGACAGGATACCGCAGAGATGACATCGGATTTGTTTTTCAGTTTTATAATCTTGTGCCGAATCTGACCGCATTGGAAAATGTTGAGCTTGCGTTGCAGATCAGTAAGGATCCGTTGGATGCACAGGCAGTTTTGGAGGAAGTTGGTCTGGGGGAACGGAAGAATAATTTTCCGGCACAGCTTTCCGGCGGTGAGCAGCAGCGAGTTTCAATCGCGAGAGCATTAGCGAAGAACCCAAAGCTTTTGCTTTGTGATGAGCCAACAGGTGCATTGGATTACAATACAGGAAAATCAATTTTGAAATTACTTCAGAATATGTGTAGAGAAAAGGGAATGACAGTTATTATCATTACACATAATCAGGCACTTGCGCCGATGGCAGATCGATTGATTCATATAAAAAATGGACAGGTAGCAAGAATGGAATCTAATGAGAATCCGACTTCGATTGATGAAATTGAATGGTAGGGGATGTGGATGAAGAAAGCATTACGAAAAAACTTTTATATGGAGATCCGTCATAGCCTTGGACGTTTTTTATCCATTTTCTTTATTGTTGCGATAGGATGTGCATTCTTTTCCGGAATTCGTGCATCAGAGCCGGATATGAGATATTCAGGAGATGCATATTTCGATGAGAAGAACCTGATGGATATTCAGGTAATGAGTACAATGGGACTGACAGAAGATGATCTGGATGCAATTCGTGCTGTGGATGGTGTATTGGATGCAGAAGGAAGCTATGCAACAGATGTACTTTGTACGATTCGGGGAAACCAGGTAGCAGTTCATGTTATGGCGCTCCAGGATAAGATGAATCAAGTTCAGTTAGAAGATGGCAGGCTTCCAGAAAAGGAAAATGAATGTGTAATAGATGCAGATTATCTGGATGGAAAGAATCTGAAGATTGGGGATAAGATCACATTATCGAGTGGGACTTCGGATTCTTTGGAAGATACACTCAAGACAGATACATTTACCATTGTTGGTACGGTCAGCAGTCCGGAGTATATTGCATTTCACAGAGGCAGTACAACAATCGGAAATGGAAGTGTCAGTGCCTTTCTTTGCGTTCCGGAGAAAGCATTTTCATTAGATGTGTATACAGAGATTACAGTGCAGGTTGAAGGTGCAAAGGAAGCAACTGCATTTACGAAAGAATATGAAGAACATGTGGATTCTGTGCTGAAAAAGGTTCAGGCAATTAAAGCGGAAAGAGAACAGGCCAGATATGATGAGATTACTTCGACAGCGCAGGAAAAAGTGGATGAAGCACAAGAAGAGTTAGCTCAGGCAGAGCAGGATCTGGCGGATGGAAAAGAAGAGGCAGAAGAAGAACTTGCAAGTGCAAGAGAGAAACTTGATGCAGCGCAGAAAGAGCTTGAACGGGGAAAAAATCAGCTGGCAGCTTCGAAGCTTGAACTGGAGCAGTCGAGAAATCTTCTGGTATCAAAGCAAAAGGAGCTGAATCAGTCCAAAGCAAAAGTTGAGCAGGGAGCACAGGAACTTAGCGAAAAACAGATTGCACTTACAACATTAAGAAATCAGCTGGTACAACTGAAAGAGCAGGAAGAAAGCCTGGAAGATCAGAGACAAGAACTTTTAGCGCAACAGACACAGATGCAGCAAAAGAAAGACGAGCTTCTGAAAGCAAAGGAAGAATTGCAGCAACAGGCAGAAGATTATCAGTCCGCGTATCAGCAAATTTATCAGCCGCTGAAACAGTCTTATGAAGAATTAAATACACAGTATGAACTTCTTTTACAGAACTATGAGGCACTGAAAGAAGAATATGACCGGAAACAGGAAGCAGGAGAAGAAGATCCGGAATTAAAAGCTCAGTTAGAACAGTTGGAAGCTGAAAAAACAGCAATGGAAGAGAAGTTGACTGAATTGAAAGCAAATCTGGATAAAATGGAACTGGAGGCGAAGGCTGCCGAAGCAGAGATTCAGAAAAACCAGACAAAGATTGAAGCCGGATTAACGCAGATCAACGAAGGGCTTCCAGTAGTTGAAGCCGGGATAGCTCAGATTGAAGCGGGTATTCCGGTATTGCAGGATAATATACAGAAACTGACGGATGTGCTGACACAGGGGGATGCTGCAATCCTTACCGCAAGTCGGCAGATAGATCAGGCGAAGGCGCAGATTACATCCGGTCAGCAGCAGATTGACAGCGGATGGCAGCAGATCAGTGAGGGACAGAAGAAGATTGAGGAGGCACAGCAGCAATTAAGCAGCGGAACAAAGGAGCTGGAAGACGGTTGGGCAGAGTATGAGGAAGGTCGTATAGAAGCTCAGAAGAAGATTGAAGATGGAGAACGGCAGATTACAGAAGCAAGAGAAGAGCTTGCGAAAGCACAGCAGAAGATTGATGATCTTGAAAAGCCAAAGTGGTATGTCTATGATAGGAACAATCTGACAGAATACAGTGGATATGGAGATAATGCAGATCGTATGCGGGCAATCGGTAAAGTGTTCCCACTCATTTTCTTCCTTGTTGCAGCATTGATCAGTCTGACAACAATGACACGAATGGTAGAGGAGGAGAGAACGCAGATCGGTATTTTGAAGGCTCTCGGATATGGAAATGCTTCAATTGTTGGAAAATATCTTTGGTATGCGATCCTTGCGACATTAACCGGTGGTGTTTTCGGAATTCTGATTGGAGAAAAGATAATTCCATATATCATTATCACTGCATATAAGATCTTGTATCGTCATATGTATGATGTTGTGATCCCGTATAATTTGTATTATGCTGTAACAGCATGTGCAGCGGCACTTGCATGTACAGTAATCGCAACACTGTTCTCATGTATGAAAGAATTACGAGAGCAGGCAGCAGAATTGATGCGTCCGCCGACACCAAAACAGGGAAAACGAGTATTTCTGGAACGAGTTCCGTTTATCTGGAAAAATCTGAATTTTACATGGAAATCGACCGTGCGTAATCTGGTGCGGTATAAAAAACGCTTCTTCATGACAGTATTTGGAATTGGCGGTTGTATGGGCATGATGTTGTTTGGTTTTGGATTAAAAGATTCTATTTCAGCAATCGTTCCGCTTCAATACGAACAGATTCAGCTTTATGATGGAGACGTTATTTTAAAGGAAGATGTGACAGAAGAAGAGAGAATTGAGGTTCAGAAAGAACTGGATACGGATAAGAAGGTATCAGTGACTGCAGAAAATCTTTTGAAAAATATTGAAGTCAGTTCAGGAGAGTCTTCTCAGGAAGTTTATTTAGATGTACCAAAAGATGTGGAAGCATTCAAAAAGTTTGTCGTGATCCGGGATCGGAAGACAAAAGAAATTTATTCATTGGATGATAAAGGAGCAATCCTGACTGAAAAAGCAGCGAAACTGCTGGAAGTCAATGTCGGTGATAAATTAACGATTGATACAGATGATGGAGAGAAAACAGTCTTGATCAGCGCAATCTGTGAGAACTATATGGGACATTATCTCTATATGACATCTGAAGTCTATGAAAAGACATTCGGTGAGGCTCCGGACTATAATTCGATTTATTATAGAACTCAGGACCGTACAACAGAAGAGGCAAAGGATGTCGGCGAAAATGTAATGAAGTGTGATGGAACACTTAGCATCAGCTATACGACAAGCCTGAAAAAGCAGGTAGATCATATGCTGGAGAGTCTGGATATCGTGATTATTGTATTGATTATTTCAGCAGGAATGCTGGCATTTGTAGTGCTGTATAATCTGAATAATATTAACATTACAGAGCGAAAGAGAGAACTGGCAACATTAAAGGTACTTGGATTTTATGACAAGGAAGTTTCTTCTTATGTTTACAGAGAGAATATCCTGCTGACATTGATTGGGGCACTGGCGGGATTGGTGATCGGAAAAATTCTGCACCGTTTTATTGTTGAGACAGTGGAGATTGATTCCGTTATGTTTGGTCGAAATATCGATCCACCGAGTTTCCTGTATGCCTTTCTGCTGACAGTGGCCTTTTCCTTGTTTGTCAATGGAGTGATGTATTTTAAATTAAAGAAGATCAACATGGTTGAGTCACTCAAGAGTGTGGAATAAGACAGATTTGTCAGGAAATATAATAACGAACATAATAATGGATTGCAGAGAAGCTGCATGGAACATAGATACAATTGTGAAATGTTCCATGACAGCTTCTTTGTTGTTGCCGGCCGCATATAGCGTAAGCAGCTACCGCACGTAGCATGAACAATAACTTTTTGTTAAAAAGCACTTGAAATATACCTGTAGGGGGTATATACTAATAATTAGAAAATATACCCCCTGGGGGTTATACGATAGGAGAAATACAATGGAAGAAAAGAAAGTCTGTCCGGGATGTTGTCACAAGACAAAGGATCGACCGGAAAAAGAATATAAAGATCTGATGAATCGTCTGAGTAGAATTGAAGGACAAGTCAGGGGAGTTCGAAGGATGGTTGAAGAAGGCGCGTATTGTCCGGATATTCTGATTCAGGTATCTGCGGTGAATGCGGCTCTGAATAGTTTCAATAAAGTGCTTTTGGCAAACCATATCCGGACATGTGTGGCAGATGATATCCGGGATGGAAAAGATGAAACGATTGACGAGCTCGTGACGACACTTCAGAAATTGATGCGATAAAAGATCTGAAGAGAGATCTGGCACAAAAAGTCCGGATCACAACTTGAAGGAGGAGTAAGATGGAACAATATAATGTGACGGGAATGAGTTGTGCAGCCTGCAGTGCCCGTGTTGAGAAGGCAGTTGGGAAAGTCCCCGGAGTTGAGAACTGTTCAGTCAGTCTTCTGACGAATTCCATGGGAGTGGAAGGCACAGCAACAGTAGATGCGGTCATTGCGGCTGTTGAGGAAGCTGGATATGGGGCAACGTTGAAATCTGCAAAGAATGAAGGGCATGGGATGAATCAAAGTGAGCAGAACTGTGCGGAAGATGCGTTGAAAGACAGGGAGACACCGAAGATGAAAAGGCGTTTGATCGCTTCTTTGTGTTTTTTGATTCCGCTTATGTATCTGTCAATGGGGCATATGATGTGGGGCTGGCCGCTTCCGGTATTTCTGGAAGGGAATCATGTGGCGATGGGGCTGGCACAGCTCCTGTTAACGACAATCGTTATGGTGATCAATCAGAAGTTTTTTATCAGTGGATGGAAAGGCATGATTCATAGAGCACCAAATATGGATACGCTGGTTGCACTTGGTGCAGGTGCATCTTATGGATATAGCGTGTATGCATTATTCGCTATGACAGCAGCGCAGACGGCAGGCGATATGGATCATGTGATGGAGCTGATGCATGAATTTTATTTTGAATCAGCAGCAATGATTTTAACGTTGATCACAGTCGGAAAGATGCTTGAAGCGCATTCAAAGGGAAAGACAACAGATGCATTAAAAAGCCTCATGAAGCTGGCACCAAAGACAGCAACGCTCCTGCGTGATGGAAAAGAACAGGAAGTTTCGATTGACCAGGTGAGAAGAGGAGATCAGTTTGTTGTAAGACCAGGGGAGAATATTCCGGTGGATGGAATTGTTCTGGAAGGAAATAGTGCAGTAGATGAAGCTGCCCTGACCGGAGAGAGTATACCGGTAGATAAAGCAGAAGGGGATAAAGTGTCTGCGGCTACAATGAATCAGTCAGGTTTTCTACGCTGCGAGGCGACGAGAGTTGGTGAGGATACAACATTATCACAGATCATTCAGATGGTAAGTGATGCGGCAGCAACAAAAGCGCCAATTGCCAAAGTGGCAGATAAAGTTTCAGGAGTATTTGTTCCGACAGTTATTTCTATTGCAATTGTCACAATGATCGTATGGCTGCTTGTCGGAGAGTCTGTTGGATTTGCACTTGCAAGGGGAATTTCTGTTCTGGTGATCAGCTGCCCGTGTGCATTAGGTCTGGCCACTCCGGTTGCAATTATGGTTGGAAATGGAATGGGAGCGAAGAATGGAATCATGTTTAAGACAGCTGTTTCGCTGGAAGAGACAGGAAAGACGGAGATTGTTGCGCTGGATAAGACAGGAACGATCACAAGCGGAGAACCGAAGGTGACGGATCTGATCCCTGCGGACGGAATGACAGAACATGAATTATTATTTTTTGCAAACGCATTGGAGAAGAAAAGTGAGCATCCGCTTGCCCGGGCGATTCTTGCAAAGGCAGAAGAAAATGGGGAAGCAGGGCAGAAAAGTGAAATCACACAGTTTCAGGCAGTTCCGGGAAATGGTCTGTCAGGAAAACTTGGAGAGGACCGGCTGTATGGAGGCAATTTCAAATTCATTTCTGACAAAATGAAGATTTCTGCCAGCATAAAAGAACAGGCAGAACAGTTGGCTCAGCAGGGAAAGACACCGCTGTTTTTTGGAAAAAACGAGCAGTTCCTTGGTATGATCGCAGTTGCGGATGTGATCAAGGAAGATAGTCCACAGGCAGTGAAAGAACTTCAGAATATGGGAATCCATGTTGTTATGCTGACCGGAGATAATGAGCGCACAGCGAAGGCAATTGGTGAGCAGGCAGGTGTGGATGAAGTGATCGCAGGTGTTCTTCCGGAAGGAAAAGAACAGGTGATCCGCAAGCTGAAAGAAAAAGGAAAGGTTGCGATGGTAGGTGACGGTATCAATGACGCACCGGCACTGACCAGGGCAGATATGGGAATTGCCATTGGAGCCGGGACAGATATTGCAATCGATGCAGCGGATGTTGTGCTGATGAAGAGCCGGTTAAGTGACGTGCCGGCGGCAATCCGTATGAGCCGTGCAACATTGCGCAACATTCATGAGAATCTGTTCTGGGCATTTTTCTATAATGCGATAGGAATTCCACTGGCAGCAGGAATCTGGATCCCGGTCTTTGGTTGGAAATTAAATCCGATGTTCGGAGCGGCGGCAATGAGCCTGTCCAGTTTCTGTGTAGTGACAAATGCATTGAGACTGAATCTATTTAAAATGTACGATGCCAGCAAAGACAGAAAAAGAAAGATGAAAAAGGTAGAAACAGCAGAAAATACTGTTTCAGATATTGTCTTAACAGACAAAAATGAGTCAGAAAACAAGGAGGAGACAAAAATGACAAAGACAATGAAAATCGAAGGAATGATGTGTGGACACTGTGAGGCGGCTGTGAAGAAAGCTCTCGAGACACTTGAGCAGGTTGATACAGCAGAAGTCAGCCATGAGGCCGGAACAGCAGTTGTAACACTGAATTCCGAAATCAGTAATGAAGTGCTGAAAAAGACAGTCGAAGACAAAGATTATACAGTAACAGCGATCGAGGATTAATGAGCAAAGAAGAGGTTCCCTGCGGAAATGAAAGATTCTGCAGGGAACCTCTTAGATTATAAAAATAATGTAACAGTTACGTATTAGTCCTTGTATACAATCTTTCCATCACAGATTGTATATTTTACTTTTCCATACAATTCCCATCCGGTAAATGGAGAATTAGAAGACTTAGAAGCATAAGTCTCAGGAGTCCATTTTTCATTCGGATCAAACAGTACAAGATCAGCTGATTTTCCTTCTGCGACAGAACCGCACGGAAGGTGATACAGGCTGGCAGGATTGATCGTCATCTTCTCAATCAGCTGGCTTAATGTCAGGTGTCCCGGACGTACAAGGGAAGTGATTCCGAGAGCAAGGGAAGTCTCAAGACCAATAATACCGCTTGGTGTTTGGGTGATAGGACGGGATTTCTCTTCCGTACTGTGTGGCGCATGGTCTGTAGCGATCAGATCGATCGTACCGTCTTTGAGACCTTCAATGATAGCAAGACGATCATTTTCTGTACGAAGCGGCGGGTTCATCTTGGCAAGAGAGCCGTATTTTAACACAGCTTCATCTGTCAAAGTGAAATGATGCGGAGTTGCCTCTGCATGCAGATTTGCTCCCATAGCTTTAAAGGTACGTACCAGTTCAACGGACTGTCCGGAGCTGATATGCTGGATCACGACCTGTGCACCGGAACGAAGCGCCAGCAGACAATCTCTGGCAACAAGAGATTCTTCAGCAATCGAAGGAGATCCGTAGATGCCCAGCGCATCAGATACAGGTCCGTGGTTGATTCCGTTTGTTTCAATAAATGCAGGATCTTCTTCATGAAGACTGATCGGAAGGTCAAGTGCCTTCGCCTCTTCCATGGCCTTATAGAGAAAGGCAGCATTCTTAAGAGGAATTCCGTCATCTGTGAATCCACAGGCACCGGCAGCGGCAAGTTCTTTCATAGAAGTCATTTCCTCACCTTTGAGTCCGCAGGAGACAGCAGCAGCCTGGAAAATATGGATGTTTTCCAAAGCCTCCCGTTCCATCAGGTCTTTGAGAACCGGAACAGAATCGATGACCGGTGAAGTATTTGCCATACAGATCACGGAAGTAAATCCACCGGCAGCAGCTGCAAGAGATCCGGTATGGAGATCTTCTTTATAAGTAAATCCGGGATCACGGAAATGAATGTGTGTGTCAACAAGTCCTGGAGAAATCATAAGTCCTGCAGCATCAAGCTCATCCTCTCCATTTTCAGGTGTCAGAGTTCCGGCATCTGCGAGTGTCTGGATCAGACCGTCTGTGATGCGAAGGTCGACAAGACGTTCTGTATCAGATGCAGGATCAATTAGAAAACCATTTTTTATAAGCATAATTCATCCTCCTTTTGCTGTTAAGTATACCGTATTTTTGATAGAGATTCAAATTTATTAGAAAATGTGTTATCATAAACGCACCGTAACATGAAAAAAAAGAGGGCAGAAAGGTTATCTCTGAATTTTACCGGATCCAGACAATCGTTCTGCGGAAAGAAGGAGTAAATGAAAGAATACGATTATCTGATTGTCGGAGCAGGTCTTTATGGAGCTGTCATGGCACATGAATTAAAGAAAAAAGGGAAGAAATGTCTTGTGATTGACCGAAGAGATCATATTGCAGGAAATATTTACTGTGAGGACATAGAAGGAATCCATGTACATAAATATGGTGCACATATTTTCCATACGTCTGATAAAAAGATATGGGATTACATGAATCAGTTCGCGGAATTTAATAATTACATCAATTCACCGGTAGCAGTTTATAAAGATGAACTTTATAACCTGCCATTTAATATGAATACATTCAGTAAGATGTGGAATATCCGCACACCACAGGAAGCAAAAGAGATTATTGAAAAACAGCGCAAAGAGACAGGAATCACAGATCCACAGAATCTGGAGGAACAGGCACTTTTTCTTGGCGGAAGAGATATCTATGAGAAGCTGATCAAGGGTTATACAGAGAAACAGTGGGGAAGAAAGTGTACAGAACTTCCGGCATTTATTATCAAACGTCTGCCATTCCGATTTGTTTATGATAATAACTATTTCAATGACAGATATCAGGGAATTCCGGTTGGCGGTTATACAGCAATCGTTGAGAAGATGCTGGAAGGGACAGAAGTTCGCACAGGGATTGATTTCTTTGAATTCAGAAAAGAGAATCCGGAGATTGCAGAGAAGATTATTTTTACAGGAATGATCGATGAATATTTTGGATATCAGCTGGGAGCATTGGAGTATCGTTCTGTCAGATTTGAGACAGAAGTTCTTGATTGTGAGAACTATCAGGGAAATGCTGTTGTCAATTATACAGAGCGTGAAGTTCCGTATACAAGAATTATCGAGCATAAGCATTTTGAGTTTGGCAAACAGGAGAAGACAGTTATTTCCAGAGAGTATTCATCAGAATGGAGTGTTGGCATGGAGCCATATTATCCGGTAAATGATGAGAAGAATAATGCATTGTTTGAAGAATACAAGAAGCTTGCAGAAAGGGAAGAAAATGTAATCTTTGGCGGACGACTGGGTGATTATAAATATTATGACATGGATAAAGTTGTTGCCGCAGCTCTTGACAGACTGGAAGAATTCAATTAATATGAGAGTCACACTTCAGTCGTTCTGACTGAAGAATCAGGAAAGATTCTGAAGAGTAGTTCGTATCAGATTCTGATAATTTTCAATTGGACAGGTATTGTATCGTGTGCGGTGTGGGGCCGCACACGTTTAGATGACAGATTGCAGTAGAATTAAATATGGAAAAAATGTATGAAGTACTTCGCTTCGTGGAAAAAGGAACCGAATGCCAGCCAAGTATCGATTGTCTGCAGGGAGAACTTTTGATTTATTATCTGCGGGATAATACACAGTTGGATAAAGCGGTGTTGTTTGAATGGTTCCGACAGATTGCCGGAGAAATAAGAAAGTATCAGCAGTCGAGACGTGGGCAGAATTATCGTTGTCTGACCCCATATAGTATTGTTGTGACAGAAGAAGGAGAATTGCTGCTTTTAAATCCGGATGCACAGGAAAATGAATTTGTTATGAAGAAGATGCAGCAGAAAGCGGTGAGAAGTCATTTTATCCGCCCGACAGCGTCAGGAAGCAAGAAGAATTGTTCGGTAGATTTGTTCGGATATGGTAAAATTTTGCAGTTTTTACTGGCATATACAGAGCAGATCCCGGAACTTAGCAGAAGTGAAGAACGCAGATTGGAGAGGATCATTGAACGTTGTACCGATGGCGGAAGACGGCATTATGATAAGATTAGCCAGGTGATACGTGATCTTCCGGAGGAACGCGAGGAATGGAATCTGGAACAGAAGCTAAAATTTCGGAATGTCAAACTGGCGGTTCTTTTATTTGCTACCGGGGCAGTAATTGCGACAGCAGGAATTGGGATGAGCCGAGGAAGAGAAGGCAACAATACAGTTTTGAAAAGTGAAACAGCAGTGCAAGATCAGAAACCAGACGATGCAAAAACAATACCAGGGGAACACAGCGAAACTGAACAGGACAGAAAAAAAGCATTGGAAGATCTGAAATGGAAGAAAGAGATGGAAGAACAGGTTCAGGAGATTCTGGAATCGGTCAAAGCATGTGAAAAAAAGATAGAAGATACGACGAAAGAAGAGAATAACGGGGAAAACAAGGAAGAAACAGAGCAAACGTCAGAACAGCAAACAGAGGAAACAGCAGAAAAATCTGTAGAAGAGGAAACACAACAGGAAACGAAACAAGAAGTGATAAATGATCCGGTTGTTCCGGAATAAGAAAAAAGTCTCCATAAAAGGGAGGATGCCGGGTAACCATTTACTGGTTCCCGGCATGTATTATGAAAAAGTTTATTCAAAGTTTTTTGTTTTTTCCTTTGATGCTTATAGTATATGTGAGAGAAATGAAGAAAAAGTGATAAGAAGATGAAAGATTTTTAAATGATAAATGAACAAATTATGAACGACAGATGTAGTGGAAAATAACGGTTTAAAAAAGAATGGCAGTGTGGTATTCTACATCTAAAGAGAACTTCGGAAGTTACTGTTCACTCCCGTGTCAATCACTCCGCTGATTGACACGGAGGATGCGTGTTTTGACTTGAATGCATCTCGCCCCATCGCCAAAGGCGATTTAAAATGGCGAGATGCGTTGCTGGTCGCACATCGTGTGAACAGTAACCTTTGGAACAGGAGGTAATAGTTGAATATGACAAGACAGGAATTTATCCGAAAATTACAGGAAGCTTTGAATGGAAAGCTTGATGCAACAACAATTCAGGATCATCTTAAGTTTTATGATGATTATATTATAGAAGAAATGAGAAAAGGAAAGAGCGAGCAGGAGGTCTTGGAACTGCTCGGAGATCCGTGGGCAATTGCGAAAACCATTGTAGATGCAAGCGATGGAACAGACGAAGAAGTGGTTTATGAGAACAGGAGTCCATTCAATAATTCGTACAATCAGACAACGCAGGCACAGAACAGCTATACTGGTTATGGACAGAAGAATGAATATGGAACAGAGCATTCTTATGGTTCCTATCATGAGTTCAGATTAGATACCTGGTGGAAGAAGGCTTTGCTGATTCTTGCAGTTGTATTTGTAGTCGTAGTAGTTGTGTCTGTTATAACAGGAATCATCAGTTTTCTGGCACCGGTTCTTGTTCCTCTTCTGATCATTATGATCGTGATCAGACTGATCGGTGGGAACCGACGATATTAGAAAAAAGAAAAGTAAAAGACCGATGGGGGAGCCATCGGTCTTTTGAGGGGAGTATAAATAATTAATAAGGGGTTGTAGAAAATAATCTTTCTACATGAATCAGTATAATATATGCATTTGGAAAAAGCAAGCAAAATATTCAAAATATGGTTGAAACAAAATGCATAAAAAGACCTCCGTTTGGGATAATAAAGATTGTACTAAATAGTTACTGTCAGTTAATAAGAACAGTAACACCAAATAAGGAGGAAGTATCATGGCAAAAAATTATAGCAACACAAGTAAAAATTCCCAGAATGGATTCTATTCATCGAAGGAAGAAAATCAGAGTAAGAACAGAAATTCAACATCTAATTCAGGTTCGAATAAGAATTCCAGTAAAAATTCTTATTCAAATCAGAGTAAGAACAGCACAAACTGCAATTCCAAAAATGCAGATGACTGCTATGGCGGAAAAGATGATTATGATGAGTCAGACAGATATTAACAGATACTGTATGCAGTAACAAACTAGTGAGTGGCAAAATTTATTTTTGACACTCACTTCATAAGATTATTATAAACAGCAACAAGGCAGAGAAGAAAGGCAATCGCACTTTACTCTGCCTTTCATTTATAGTAAAATTATAATACTGTAAAAAGAATCAGTTAACAGTAATTAATAGTTACTGTTCACTCCCGTGTCAATCACTCCGCTGATTGACACGGAGGATGCATGTTTTGGCTTGAATGCATCTCGCCCCATCGCCAAAGGCGATTTAAAATGGCGAGATGCGTTGCTGGTCGCACATCGTGTGAACAGTAACGTTTTATCTGCAATCATCTTATCATCCCATGCTTATTTTGAAAAATATATAAATTTATGCATTTGTCATAGTTTGAAACTATGGTGAACTATATTCCTTTCACCCTTGATCAAATCACAAGAATCTCATCCTGTACCGGTCCATACACTTTCGTTTCTCTCTCCGAAGTAATATGAACATCATATTCCAGTCTTACACCATACTTCTCTGTATACAGTCCCGGCTCTATGGAAAACATCGTCCCTGGAAGCAGACAGCGGTCATCATGTGTCTCATAATCATCCAGATTTGCTCCGATTCCATGACATCTATGACCGATATTATGTCCTGTCCGGTGCATCAGATACTGTGCACATCCAAGCTGTTCAAACCGTTCTTTCAGCCTGCGGTCTACTTCATATCCTCTGACAGTTTCTCCTTCATCTAATCTCGCCTGAATAAACTGTCTTGCATCTTCACGTGCATCATATACTATCTGAAACCATTTCTTGTACTCCGGCTCAATCTTCTCTCCGACATTCATACACCAGGATACATCATAATATACCGCATCCTCTTCCGGAAGACGTCCGGCAATATCTATGATCAATCTGCTGCCTTCACGGATCTGCTTCGAATCATTTTCATTTGGTTCATACCCCGGATCACATGCATGTTCATCAATACCGAAAAATGGCGGAGAATCCATATAAATGTTTTCCTGTCTGATCAGCTCCTGCATCTTCTGAAGCATTGCATACTCATCAATATAAGTTCCCGCATCTATCTTCTCCCGGATCCAAGAAAATGTATCAGTAAGGATCTTATGTATGATAACTCCGGCCTGTCGGTGTGTTTCTATCTGATGTTCCGTTAGTACTGCACCGAAATGCTGCATCAGATCTGCACTTGTAACCGGCTCGATTCCGTAAGTTCTAAGATACTCGATCAGGCCGGCATCCATAGAGCTGATTGTCGGGACATTTCCACCCGGAGAGTACTGGCAGGCAATCTTCATACCCGGCTTCAATAATTCTGACAGCACTTTCTTCTGTCCTTCGATCCCTTGATATAATATTTTCTTTCCTGGTAGATGTTCGAGAAGAAGTGGTTCAATCGCTGAGAGCACCTTCACCGGTTCGCCCTGCGCCGGAATCAAACAGAACAGCCTTCTTGTGCAGAAACGATTTCCAAGCTCAAGAAACTCTTTCGTGATAAAGTCATGACCTTGGAAATCTGTAAATAACCAGCCGTCCATTTTTGCTTCCTTCAATAATTTCTGTATCTTTATAATATCCAACTTATGAAATCTCCTTAATAAGCGCCTGGCACAAATGACCTTGAAACTACCTCTACAAGTGCCTGGCACAAATAATCTGAATCCTGATTCTTATGCTCCAAGGATTCTCTTGTAAGCTTTCTTCACCGGAACATACAGAATCGCAATTCCTACTACTGTGAATCCGGCATTGATAATTGTAGCCGGGATAGATGTAATCTCTGCTGCCAACGCTGCACTCCAGGAACTTCCGAGAACAACCAGTTCAACTGTTGACCAGATAAAGTCTACGATAATGTTCGTAATGCCGTAGATAGCCGCACAGAGGACTGCATAACCATATTCCTTCTTCGCATCTCCCTGCGCTTTTTTCTTCAGAGACTGAAAGATCATGCCCACAAGCAGACATTTGATAATTGTGCTGACAAATACATTCGGGATTGCCTGAATATAACCATTCAATACATCAAAGACGAGAAGTCCGAGAACTCCTGCCACAGTTGAAAGCTTAGGTCCAAGCATTAATACTGCAAGCATTACGAAAATGTGTCCGAAATGCAGAAATGGTGTTCCGACAGCCGCCGGAAGCGGAATACGGAAAGACTGGATTCCCAGATAAATAATAGCTGCAAAAAATGCAGTCATTACGATTTTCTTTGTGCTGATACTTTCGTTTTTCATATTTTGTAAATCTCCTGTTTGTCATCTCTTATGTTGAGTAATTACCTGACGGATAATGTCAGACTTGTAAGTGAATTTCCCCAACATACCGCCTTATTATATCAGCGCCCTGGTCTGTTAGATATATCCAGTTTTAAAATATTTATACAAGCCAGTTTTATAGTTATATAACAAAACAAGTAAAAGCAACACAGAAAAAAGAAAACGTCCCCCGGGGAAATCCCCGGAAAACGTTTTCTTTCAACTTATATTCTTAATATCATCCATATATGGATTACAAAGGTATTACAGAAGTCCTCCGATAGAAAGGAACAGTGGAGCGAATACAAGTGATACAACTGTCATAAGTTTGATCAGGATGTTGATGGACGGACCTGATGTATCCTTGAACGGATCTCCTACAGTATCTCCAACAACGGCTGCCTTATGAGCCTCACTACCTTTTCCGCCGTGGTTTCCTTCTTCGATATACTTCTTAGCATTATCCCATGCACCACCTGCATTTGACATGAAGATGGCCATAAGAACTCCTGTTACGAGGGATCCTGAAAGAAGTCCGCCAAGAGCATCAACTCCAAGAAGAACACCTACTACTACAGGAACGATAACTGCCATCAGACCTGGAAGAAGCATCTCGTGAAGTGCTGCTGTTGTAGAAATAGCAACGCATGACTTGTAGTCAGGTTTCTCTTCACCTTTCATGATGCCTGGTTTCTCACGGAACTGACGTCTAACTTCCTCAATCATTGAGTATGCAGCCTTAGATACAGACTCCATAGTAAATGCTGAGAAAAGGAATGTAAGCATACCACCGATAAAGATACCGATGATTACTTTGTAGTCAAGAAGGTTGATGGATTTCAGACCAACTGTCTCTGCATAAGATACGAACAGCGCAAGAGCTGTAAGTGCTGCAGAACCGATAGCAAATCCTTTACCCATAGCTGCTGTTGTATTACCTACAGAGTCAAGCTTATCTGTGATGTCACGAACGGACTCATCAAGACCAGACATCTCTGCGATACCACCAGCGTTGTCTGCGATCGGACCATATGCATCAACTGCAACAGTGATTCCTGTTGTAGAAAGCATACCAACTGCTGCAAGAGCAATTCCATACAGACCAAATACATTATAAGAAACAAAAATACCAACACAGATCAGAAGCAGCGGGATAGCTGTTGATTTCATACCAACTGCAAGACCACTGATGATTGTTGTAGCTGCACCTGTCTCAGACTGCTCTCCGATTCCTTTAACCGGTTTGTAATCTGCTGATGTGTAGTACTCTGTGATGTTACCAATGATAACACCAACAACCAGACCAGCGATAACTGCGATTGCTGCGTTCATGTTTCCGAAAAGCACCCAGCTAAGTGCTAAAGAAGCAATAATTACAATTGCTGAAGAAGCATAGCTTCCTTTTGTAAGAGCTTTCTGAGGATTTGTGTTCTCTCCGCCTCTTACGAAGAATGTTCCAAGGATAGAAGCGATCAGTCCGCATCCTGCGATTGCAAGTGGGAATAATACTCCTGAAATTTCGCTTACTGCAACACCAAGTGTCAGTGCTGAGATCAGAGATCCACAGTAAGACTCGAAAAGGTCAGCTCCCATACCTGCTACGTCACCTACGTTATCTCCAACGTTGTCAGCGATAACAGCCGGGTTACGCGGGTCATCTTCCGGGATACCTGCTTCTACTTTACCTACAAGGTCAGCTCCAACGTCTGCTGCCTTTGTATAGATACCACCACCAACACGTGCGAACAATGCGATGGAAGAAGCACCAAGGCTGAATCCGAATAATACATCTACATTCTTAGTTACGATGTACACAAGGCTGACACCAAGTGCACCAAGTCCAGCAACACACATACCCATAACGGCACCACCGGAAAACGCGATGGAAAGAGCTTTGTTCATTCCGCTCTCTTTAGCTGCGTTAGCTGTTCTGACATTTGCCTTAGTAGCAACTGTCATTCCGCAGTAACCCGCGATTGTTGAGAACAGAGCACCAACTACGAAGCAAACTGCTGTTACCCAGTTACCTACTCCTAATCCGATCAGTACAAAAAGTACTACTACGAATACAATAAGGATCTTGTACTCTGCTGTCAGGAAAGCACGTGCACCTTCTGCGATCGCACCGGCAATTTCCTTCATTCTTTCAGTTCCGGCATCCTGCTTGCTAACCTTTGCTGCAAGGTATGCTGCAAAAAGAAGAGCAATGACAGCTGCAACTGGAACCAGATACATATAATTGTTCATTCTTAATTCTCCCTCCTGAATTTCAATATCATATGTTGTATTACACTATATCACATTTTTTTAGGTTTTTAAAGAAAAATTTTATATTTATTTAACTCTCTTTACATAAAATAGTATTTTTTTCACATTTTTCTTTTCAAATCAAAAAATCTCCTAAAAAATTTTTAGGTCATTTTTACCATCCTGTGTCGATTTTAACGCTGTTTCTACTTATTAAATATAATAATATATAAGAATACTCTTTTACTTATAAAAAAAATTCTTTTAAAAATTGTTCAATAATCATAAAAAATAATCTCCGGGGAATCAGGTTTTTCACCTCATTTCGGAGATTATTTCTTTTTAATCAAGTATTATTCTACATCTTTCAATGCTTCAAGATCTTCTTCTCCTGTACGTACTTTTACTACTTTCTGCACGTTGTATACAAAGATCTTACCATCACCGACATGTCCTGTATACAGTGTCTTGGATGCTGTTTCGATGACTTTCTCAACCGGAATATTTCCTACGATAACTTCTACTTTTACCTTTGGAAGAACGGTTACGTCCATCTCAACTCCACGATATTTCTCGCCGGCACCTTTCTGGATACCACATCCCATAACCTGAGTCACTGTCATTCCTGTTACACCAAGATTATTCAATGCTGCTTTCAGGCGCTCGTACTTGGAAAGTTTTGCGATAATAACTACTTTATGCATTCCTGTATCTGCATCTACCGGTCCTGCTACAGGTACAGCTGCTGCTCTCTGGATTGGAGATGCTGCGTCATAATCTGCTACACCAAGATCTGTGTTTTCATTTTCATTCATTGCTCCTTCTGTAATATCCATGATGCTGAATCCTGCATATGCTGATGCAAGACCATGCTCCTTGGAATCCAGACCAACAATCTCTTCTTCCTCTGAAACACGAAGTCCAATTGTCATATCAATTACTTTGAAGATAATGGTCATTGTTACAACTGTCCAAGCAAGAACTGTTACTACACCAAGAAGCTGTGTTCCGAGAAGTCCGAATCCACCGCCGTAGAACAAACCTTTCAATGTGCTTTCCGGCGCATTTGTTGTTGCAAAAAGACCAACTGCGATTGTTCCCCAGATACCATTTAAGCAATGAACTGCTACGGCACCAACCGGGTCATCTACATGCACTACATTATCACAGAACCAAACGCCAAATACTACGAGAACTCCTGCAACTGCTCCAATGATCAGTGCTCCTAATCCATCTGTCACATCACAAGGTGCTGTGATTGCTACCAGACCTGCGAGGGATGCATTCAGACACATAGACACATCTGGTTTTCCATAACGAAGCCATGTGAAGATCATACATACAACGGTTGCTGTTGCCGGTGCGATTGTTGTTGTCATAAAGATAGATGCAAGCTGTGGGCCTGTTGTTGCTGCCGCACCGTTGAATCCATACCATCCAAACCAGAGGATGAAACATCCAAGAGCACCAATTACGAGGTTATGTCCTGGAAATGCATGGACTTTTGTTACTTTTCCATTCTTATCTCTTGAGAATTTACCAATTCTGGCTCCTTCCATTGCAGCTCCGATAAATGCTGTTGCTCCACCTACCATGTGGATTGCACAAGATCCTGCAAAATCATGAAAGCCAAGCTGTGAAAGCCAGCCATCTCCCCAGATCCAGTGTGCTTCGATCGGATACACAACTGCGGAGATCATTGCGGAATAAATACAATAGGAAAGAAACTTTGTTCTTTCTGCCATAGCTCCTGATACGATTGTTGCTGCTGTCGCACAAAAAACCAGGTTGAATACAAAATTAGACCAGTCAAAGTTTGCATAATCTGTAAAGATTCCAAGTGTTGGAACTCCTACCAGTCCGCCAAGTGCATCTTCCCCGAGTAACAATCCAAATCCAAGGAAAATAAACACGATTGTTCCAATACAAAAATCCATCAGATTCTTCATGATAATGTTACCGGCATTCTTTGCTCTGGTGAATCCTGTCTCTACCATAGCGAATCCTGCCTGCATAAAGAATACAAATGCGGCTCCGATCAGGAACCAGATGCCGAACACTTCTGTTCCGACTGTGCTTGAAATCTGAGTAATAATTTCTTGTGTCATACTACTTCCTCCTCATACCTGAAAACTAAAAAGGCGCATCCCACAGCTTCCCTGAACCATTCCCCCTGAACCGGTTCTTGCTGTAAGACACACCTTTGTGTCATTGAGACCTACCGCTATTTGCGGCAAATCTATAGGTACCATATTTTATTAAAAGAAAAAGGCACTCTGAGATCTGTTTCTCAAAGCACCTTTGCTTTTATGTCACGTAGTTTACTCCCCTAGCCCAATGTTGTCAACCTATATTTTTACTTTTCGTAAATTTTCTGATTTTTTATACTTTTCATGCATTTCTTTCATATATTTTCACAAAACAGAGTGCACTCTGATGCATTCTGCGGAAGTCAAAGAATGGAGCTTGGATATTGACAAGTTCCTGCCCCTGGATATTGGGTCTTTAAAGTCCAAATTCCTTCAATAACTTCTTCTGATATTCCCTGTCCACTGCTGCCTTGAGAATCTCATCACTTCTGCTAAGTTCGGATAATTTAAGATTCAGCTGATTGATTCTGCTTTCTCCAAGAGATTCCCCTTCTTTTATACCTTCTCTTATTCCTTCTTCTCTTTTTTCATCTAATTCATCTTTCATTAATTCTAATAACGCATTAC
>ERZ838483.494-NODE-494-length-49316-cov-20.551978_pt1 | contig 49316 bp, 44 predicted proteins | sample MGYA00519939_ERZ838483 | MGnify/ENA primary metagenome ERZ838483 (study PRJEB31850, sample SAMEA3708836) | human gut metagenome | biome: human gut; feature: human-associated habitat; material: faeces | place: China | collected 2014 ... | reverse complement strand
CGATTCGGCAGGAGAGGTGGGAAAATAGTGGCTAGTGGTTCGTGGCTCGTGGGACTGCTCACTGCTAGCTGCTAGTAGGGGCGCCCACGTGGGGCGCCCGTTCGGAATAATGGTATATCCCTCATACATGACAGGTGGTGCAGGAAAACACGCACATATATCAGCATAGGTTATGCTCACATGGTCATAGCGGGCTTGCCACGTGCAAGCCCTTACGATATCGCATACAGGTCATGGCATTGACGGCGCATGTCCGGGTCCAGGGCTGAGAAGGGTTCATCCAGGAGCAGCAACTTCGGCTGCATGGCCATGGCCCGGCCCAGGGCGGTCCGCTGTTTCTGGCCGCCTGAGAGTTCCCCCGGATAGTGATGGCGGACGGCTGTCAGGCCCAGCGTGTCCAAGAGGGAGGCCAGCTGGTCCTTATCCAGGGGAGAACCGTGGAGCCTGCCTGGAAGGAGAATATTTTCTTCGACCGTCTTCCACGGGAAAAGGCCATAGTCCTGGAAGACGATGGCCAGGTCCGGCCTGGGAGCGGTCATTTTTTGGCCTGCAAAATAAATCTGCCCTTCTGTCGGTGCCTGCAGGCCGGCGATGAGGCGCAGCAGTGTCGATTTCCCGCAGCCCGACGGCCCGGAGACGGTCAGGTGCTCTCCCTGGGCGAGGCTGAATGAGATGTGCTGGAGCACGGCCTGGATGCCCCTGCGGCTGTGATAGGCGAGGCCCACGTCGTCTAAGCGCAGCAGCGGTCCGGCCATAGGCTGATTACTGGACATGGGCGACCATTTCGTCATAGCTGTAGGCCTTGGGCAACAGGCCTTTTTCTACCATCCAGTTCATGATACGGCTGACTTCTTCTTCTGTCGGCAGGGCGTGGGCCGTATAAGACGGCGTACGGTACGAACCGGCGACGGCGGCCGGGATGTTGGCCTTCTTCATAGCCATGTCGCGATAGGCATCGGGCTGGCTGTCCAGTTTTTCGATCGCTTCATTGTAAGCGTCGAGGAAATGGGCTGCGTCGTCATGATGCTTTTCAATCATGTCCTGAGTCAGGACGACGACGGACTGGGAATAGTTCTTTTGGAGTTTCGTATCGTCGATGACGACGTGGGCTCCCTGCTGGACGGCATAGGCTGCCAGCGGGTCCGGCAGGATGGCGGCCTGGATATCTTTACCGGCCAGGACGGCTTCCGTGCGCAGGGCCAGGTTCGGCATCTGAACGGTGTGGACTTCGGCGGCCGGAATCCCCAGTTCCTGTTCATACTGGTTCATCAAATAGTCCATCATGGTATTTTCTGAAATGGCGACGGAGGCACCGGTCAGCTGCTGCGGCGTCGTAATGCTGCTGTTCGGCGACGATACGACGAGGAACCGGCCTTCCTGGGGGACGGCACCGAGAGCCATGGCGACGACGCGGACGTCTGTACCGGCTTTTTTCAGCAAGGCCGTGACGATCATGTCGGTCATCATGCCGTCCAGTTCACCGGCTTCCATGGCTTTTTGCTGGTCCGCAGCGGAGCTGAATTCAATGACCTGGACGTCGACACCGTGTTTGGCAAAGAGTTTTTCTGTTTCTGCCGTATAGAGGGGCAGGCTGTCGTCGATGCGCAGGACGCCGATTTTGTACGTCTTCTTGTCATTCGAGCCGGACGGGCTGCCCTGGCAGGCTGTCAGCATGAGGGCCGAGCAGGCCAGCACAGCGGCTAATACAAAACGTAATACACGATTCATGGGAAAGACCTCTTTTCATAGAATAAAAATGCATAAAAGTAACACGAAATATGTTATATACTCTTTATTATAGGAGAGTCATGATATAATTTCAACCGTTTTATGCTAAGATAGCAAATGGGATTAACTTTGATTGTCCAAGAGGCGTTATTCCTTTTGTATTTTGAATACATGACAGATATATGCAATATGTTTATTGTCTTTCGATTTTGAATGTGGTATAAATGTATATGTACATAAGAAAGGGGAGTTGATTCATATGGTAAAAAGTGTTGCCGCACCGCAGGCAAAAGGGAAGAGTGCTGAAGATAAGATTTTTGGTGCTAACAACCGTGCCGTAGCTTTGACCGAAAAATTGGGGGCAGATAAAGTTATTAATGGGACAGTCGGTTCCATGCTCGATGAAGATGGGAATCTCATCATGCTCGACGTCGTCCAGAAAGCCTATAAAGCCTTGACGCCGAAAGAAATTGTCGCCTATGCGCCGATCCAGGGCTATCCCGATTATTTGGAAGCTGCTATCGACCAGTGCTTCGGTGAATCCCGTCCGGAAGGCTACATCCGCGCCTGTGCTACGTCCGGCGGTTCCGGTGTCCTCCATCACGTCATTCACAACTATTCCGAATGGGGCGATGAAGTCCTGACCAGTGACTGGCATTGGGGGGCTTACGGTTCCATGTGCAACGATAATGGCCGCAAACTCCGTGAATTTGAACTGCTCACGCCCGATGGCCATTTCAATATGGAAAGCTTCAAAGCCAACGTCAGCGACATGGTTGCCAAACAGTACAACACGGTTATCATCATGAATTCGCCGGCCAACAACCCGACGGGTTACGGCCTCTCCGATTCGGAATGGGACGAAGTCCTGGCCTTCTTGAAAGATGTCGTCAAAGGCAAGGATAAGAACATCATCTTCGTCTCCGACGTCGCTTATCTCGACTACAGCGGCGAAAAACATGAATGCCGCAAATTCTTCAAGAAATTCGGCAACATGCCGGACAACGTCCTCATCGTCGTCGCCTACACCTGCAGTAAAGGCTTCACCATGTATGGCCAGCGTATGGGCGCCATGATCTGCGTCACGCCGAACAAGGATATTGCCGATGAATTCGTCGCCATCAATCAGTATACCAGCCGCGCTACCTGGTCGAACTCCAACAGCGCTGCCATGAAGGTCATGGCCAATATCTGCAAGGACCCGGCCAAAGTCGCTGAACTCGATGCGGAACGGGCTAAATATTTCCACCTCATCCAGGAACGGGCTGACTTGTTCATGAAAGAAGCCGATGAATGTGGCTTGAAATATTTGCGTTACATTTCGGGCTTCTTCATCACAATCCCTATGGAAGGGTCCCAGAAAGTCTGCGATGAACTGGAAAAAGAAAATATCTTCCTCGTTCCCTTGGGCAAAGGTATCCGCCTGGCTGTCTGCTCTGTTTCCAAGAAGAAGATCCACGGCCTGGCTGCCAAGATTAAAGCGACCTTGGATGCCGTCGGCGCTAAACAGTAAGTCCGTATCGGAAAGGGAGGCTTCCTATGTTCCAGACAATCGGTGTCTGCGGGACAGGCAATATGGGCCGGGCCATCGTCAAAGGCCTGGTAGCTGCCCATGCCATTGCTGCAGACCATATCTATCTTTATAATATCCACAAGGAAAAGGCCGAAGCCCTGGCCAAAGAAACGGGAGCTGTCGTCGTCGACACGCCGGAAGAACTGGCACGCCAGTCCCAGGGCCTGATCATGGCCGTCAAGCCGAACCTCATGGAATTGGCACTGGAAGCCGTCCGGGAATCCCTTCCGGCCGATAGCGTCCTCATTTCCATCGCCGCCGGCATCTCTTTGGAAAAGCTGGCCTTTTACACCGGTCCGGAAACGAAAATCGTCCGGGTCATGCCCAATACGCCGGCCATGGTCGGCGAAGGCATGGCCTCCGTATCGCCCAATGTCAACGTGACTGAAGCCGAAACGGCCGATGTCGTCGCCATCTTTTCCAGCTTTGGCAAAGCCGTCGTGACCGATGAAAAGCTCATCGACGCCGTCTGTGGCCTGAGCGGCAGCGGTCCGGCTTACGTCTATATGTTCATCGAAGCCCTGGCCGACGGCGCTGTCCGCGAAGGGATGCCCCGCCAGATGGCCTATACCTTTGCGGCCCAGACCGTATTGGGAGCAGCCAAGATGGTCCTGGAAACAGGCCGCCATCCCGGTGCCCTGAAAGATGACGTCTGCTCGCCAGGCGGCACGACTATCGAAGCCGTCCGGACCCTGGAAGAAAGCAGCTTCCGCGCTGCCACCATGAACGCCGTCATCGCGTCGGCAGAAAAGAATAAGAGTTTATAGTTTGTAGTATGGAGTTTGTAGAAGAGGGCTTTAAATTAAAAAAACATTTACTAAAAACTACAAACTGCAAACTTAATACTCAAAAAGAGGCTGTCCTAATGTGACAGCCTCTTTTTTTGCACGGTTATGCGATTTATACATAAAACGTTAAATTACATAAAATCATTTATAAAATGATAAATGATTATTTACGGCTTATAAACTCCACATTTTAGTGTAGTAATATGCAAAATAGTAAACATTGGTGTTCGCTATATCGAAAATAGGTATACGCTCATGTCTAAATGTAATTTACAAATATGACATTGAGGTATATAATAACAGTATAGAGCTTGTATCCGGATGCAATCTAAGTGAGAAATGGCGTTATTCGTGGTTCGTTCATGAATAAGCCCCCGCCTGTTAGAGGCGTGAAAAGTATTTTATTATGAAAGGGTGGTATGTAATGGTTATATTGGCCTTGCTCCCAATCCTATTCCTAATCGTAGCATTGGGGTTCTTGAAGATGGCCGGTTGGAAAGCGTGCCCAATCGCGGCTATCATCGCATTTGTTGTCGCTGTATTCTGTTATAATATGTCAGTTCCCATTGCCATTTCGGCAGCCCTCGAAGGCGTAGCCCTGGCATGCTGGCCGATCTTGCTGGTCATCATCATGGCCCTGTTCGCTTACAAATTGACTGTAGCCACAGGCAGCCTGGAAGTCATCAAACAGATGCTGACCACTGTCAGTGAAGATAAACGTGTCGTATTCCTGCTCATCGCTTGGGGCTTCGGGACGTTCATGGAAGGCATGGCAGGTTTTGGTACTGCTGTTGCTATCCCGGCTGCTATGCTGGTTGCCCTCGGGTATCCGCCGATCAAGACCATCGTCGCCTGCTTGATTTCCAACGCCGTAGCACCGTCCTTCGGGTCCATCGGTATCCCGACGACGACCATGGCTGCTGTCACCGGTTTGGATGCCGGCGTCCTGGCTACGAAAGTCTCGATTGTATCCTTTATTCCTGACCTCATCACTCCGTTCCTGATCGTCATCTGCATCGGCGGCGGTATCAAAGCCATCAAAGGCGTCGGTATCGTAACCCTGCTCTCCGGCCTGGCCCTGGCTATTCCGGAACTGTTCATTTCCATGACTATCGGCGCTGAACTGCCGGTCATGGTTTCGTCCATCATCATCATGGCTGTCATCGTCCTCTATTCCCGCGCTTGCAAGACGACAAGCAATCCGGAATACAAGTTCGATATTGACACGACAAATCAGAAAGCTGTTTCCTTCGGTGAAGGCGTCAAAGCAGCTATGATCTTCATCCTTATCTTCGTATTCCTCGTCGGTACGTCGAAACTGTTCCCGTTCATCAACGGTCCGCTGGCTTCGATTAAAACGACTGTTCCTATCTATGCCGGCCCGGGTGCCAAACCTTATACCTTCACATGGATCGCTGTTCCTGGCGTCATGATCTTCATCGCCACTATCCTCGGCGGCATCTATCAGGGTGCTTCCATCGGTAAGATCGCTCAGGTCTTCAAAGATAACTTCGTCGGCCTGCGCTTCACGTACCTGACCATCATCGCCGTCGTCGTCGTCGCTAAGATTATGACCTACTCCGGCATGACCAAGGAAATCGCTGATGCCCTCGTATTTGCAACAGGCAATGCATATCCTATCGTTGCTCCGTTCGTCGGCGGTCTTGGCGCATTCATTACCGGGTCCTGCACGAACGCCAACGTCCTCTTCGGGCCGTTGCAGACATCCGTTGCATCCAGCCTGGGCATGAGCCAGCCGTGGCTTGCAGGTGCCAGCTCCCTCGGTGGTTGTATCGGCAAGATGCTTTCGCCGCAGAGTATCGCTCTTGGCGTCGGCGCTGTCGGTGCCGTTGCTGATGGCAAGGAAGGCGAAATCATGCGCGGTACTGTTGGTTACTGCCTGTTCCTGCTCATCATTGCAGGTATCATTACCATCATCGCTCCGAGCGTCGTTCCCTTCTTAGTCAACTAAGCGAATAGAAAACGCCATATAGCAGAGATGCATAAAAAGGTATGCTACATATCCATGTAGCATACCTTTTTCTATAATAAACAATGTGATATAATCGGATGTGAAATGTTCTATATGCGAAACATTTCCTTACGGGAATAATACTGTATTACCAAGATGCATATATAAAAAATAAGAAAAAATAAATACTATTTAAAATTTTACGTTTTGTTTTAGATTATTTAAAAATCGACAGTTCTTATGATAAGTTGTCATAGAACACGATGAATCAATCGAAAAATGATATGCGTAAAATGTGCAAATGTAATTTACATGCATGAGGAAGTAGAGTATAATAATACCTGTAAGAGATAAACGGAAGGTAAAAGAAATACATTAGTTTATACTTCCGTTATATTCGGTCTTAAATCCGGTCCTCATGACTGGATGCAGAAATAAGTGTTAGGCTTATAATTTAAACTATTTGGAGGTATGTATTATGGCAAAAGGTAAAGTTTCCCCGGAGTTGATTGAACAGTTCAAACAGATCGTCGGCGAAAAGTATGTTTATACGGACAAAGATAAACTCGAACCGTATTCCCATGACGAAGTAACGGACCCCCATTACATGAAAGAACCGCAGGTCGTTGTTCTTCCGGCTACTACTGAAGAAGTTTCCAAAGTCGTTAAGCTCTGCTATGAAAACGATACGGTCATGGTTCCTCGTGCAGCTGGTACGGGCCTGGCAGCTGGTGCTGTTGCTACCTTCGGCGGCGTCATCATCTCCATTGAACGTATGAACAAAATCCTCGAAATCGATAAAGACAACATGGTTTGTGTTTCCGAAGCCGGCGTTACCACGTCTGTCCTTCAGGATGCAGTCCAGAAGGAAGGTCTCTTCTACGGCGGCGACCCCTGCAGTGGGGACTCCTGCTTCATCGGCGGTAACGTTGCAACCAACGCTGGCGGCAACCGCGCTGTTAAATATGGCGTAACTCGTGACCAGGTCATGGGCATGGAAGTCGTTACTCCGACTGGCGAAGTCGTAACTCTCGGCGGTAAATTCCGTAAGAACGCTACAGGCTACATGCTGATGCACCTCTTCATCGGTTCTGAAGGTACCCTCGGTATCATCACCAAAGTTTACCTCAAATTGGTTGCTCTTCCGAAATATCAGCAGGACCTCCTGGTTGTATTCGACAACCTCGACGATGCTATCGCTTTGACACCGAAAGTCATGAACGCTGGTATCACTCCGGTCTGCGTAGAATTCATGGATAACGCTTCCATCAAACAGGTCGAAGTATTCCTCGACGAAAAACTGCCGAAATCTGAAAATGGTAACTACATTATCATCCAGATCGCTGGCGACAACGAAGACGTCCTCATGGATCAGTGCGAAAAAATCGTTGAACTCGCTGAAGACAACAAGGCTATCGACTCCCTGGTTGCTGACCCGGCTGTTATTTGGAAATCCCGTAAAGCATACCTCGAAGCTGACCGCGCTCGCAGCTTAGTCTTCTCCATGGAAGATATCGTCGTTCCGATGACGGAAATCCCGGGTGCTGTACAGCAGATTTCCCGCCTCGGCGAAAAATACAATGTTGCTATGCACTGCGCTGGCCACTGCGGCGACGGCAACGTCCATATCGATATCTTGAAAGATGACCGTACTCAGGAAGAATGGGAAGAAATGCTTCCGAAGATCCAGGGCGAAATCTACGCTCTCGTCTACAAACTCGGCGGCCGTCTCTCCGGTGAACACGGCATTGGCTACAAACGTGAAGCACTTCTTGAAAAATACACCGACCCGGTTGAACTCAAGATGATGAAAGCTGTCAAGAAAGCACTGGATCCGAAGAACATCATGAATCCGGGCAAAGTTGTCAGCATCAACGACGAAGTCCCTGTCGAAGAATAATTCACAGTTACATACTAAAGGAAAAGGGCAAGGCGCAAGGCTTTGCCCTTTCTTCTTTTTTACATCCAAAAACATATTGTTTATGCAACTACAGGCTATTCACAAACATATATATAGCCATGAACTAAGAAAGGATGTGCAGTTATGCATACATTTAGCTTGCCCTTTGGCAAAGAAAAAATCAAATTCGAACTGCCGGAAGAACAGGTCGCCGGCGTCCTCGTCTCCCACGCCCATGAATACAAGGCGCCGAAATCGGAAGCGGAACTCGTCGCCGATGCCCTGGCCAACCCGATTGGCAGCCCGAAATTAAGCGAATTGGCAAAGGGGAAGAAGAACTGCGTCATTATTTCCAGTGACCATACCCGCCCGGTACCGAGCCACATCATCATGCCCCAGTTCCTGGCAGAACTGCGCAAGGGGAACCCGGATATCGACATTACCATCCTCATCGCTACGGGCATGCACCGGGCTACGACTAAGGAAGAATTAATTGCCAAGTATGGCAAAGAAATTGCGGAACATGAAAAATTCGTCATCCATGTCAGCCGCAACGACGAAGACATGGTCAGCGTTGGTACTTTGCCCTCTGGCGGTGACTGCCGTATCAACAAAGTAGCCGCTAATGCGGACTTGCTCATTTCCGAAGGCTTCATCGAACCGCATTTCTTCGCCGGCATGTCGGGTGGCCGTAAATCCGTCCTGCCTGGTATCGCCAGCAAGGTCACGGTCCTGGCCAACCACTGCTCGGAATTCATCAACAGCCCCAACGCCCGCACGGGTATCCTCCAGGGCAATCCCATCCATGAAGATATGCTCTATGCGGCTAAAGCGGCTAAATTAGCCTTCATCTGCAACGTCGTCATCGATGCGGACAAGAAAGTCATCGCTGCCTTTGCCGGCGACCGCGAAAAAGCTCACTATGCCGGCGCTGACTTTGAAATGAAACTGGCTGGCGTCAAACCCGTCCCGGCTGACATCGTCATCACCACCAACGGCGGCTATCCCCTGGACCAGAACATTTACCAGTCCGTCAAAGGCATGACCGCTGCCGAAGCGACCTGCAAAGAAGGCGGCGTCATCATCGACGTATCGTCCTGCTCTGACGGTCATGGCGGCGAAGATTTCTACAACAACCTGAAGAATGCCGAATCCATCCAGAAAGCCATGGACGAAATCCTGGCCCGCGGCCGCAACGAAACGGTCTTCGACCAGTGGGAAGCCCAGATCCTCATGCGTATGCTCCTGAAATTCACCATCATTATGGTCACTGAAGCCCCGCAGCAGATGGTCGAAGACATGCACATGAAATACGCTGCCTCCATCGACGACGCCCTGGCTATGGCCAAAGACGTCCTGGCGAAAAAAGGCATTACCGACCCGAAAATCACCGTCATCCCCGATGGCGTATCGGTCATCGTGAAATAAGAACCATTTGTCGCTCGTAATATGGTGTTTGTAGGGGCTCGCACGTGGCGAGCCCGCCGGGGATATGCGAGATACTTGTAAACTTGATTTGTGTGAGCGGGCGTCCCACGTGGACGCCCCTACAGAAAAAGGCGCTGTCTTCATGGGACAGCGCCTTTTTCTTGCTATCCCACCGTAATTATCATATAATGGGGGAGATGTAAATTTGTCTTAACGTATAAGGGGGACTTACCTTGGAAGGGTTAGAATCGACGCTTGTCTTTGATATCACTATGATTTTGCAGGTCGTGCTCATCGACTTGGCCTTAGGCGGCGATAATTCCATCGTCATCGGCATGGCCGCCAAGAATCTGCCTAAGCATTTGCAGAAGCGGGCTATTTTATATGGTACGGCCGGGGCCATCTGTATGCGTTTCATCATGGCCTTTATCGTGTCCTGGCTCTTCCAGATTCCCTTCTTGAAGACCGTCGGAGCCATCCTGCTGGTCCTCATCGGCATCAAGCTCATCGGCGCCGACGACCAGGAAGAAGACGTCCACGTCGAAGCCAAGGACTCGCTCTGGGCGGCTGTGCGGACCATCATCATGGCCGACGCCCTCATGAGCCTCGATAACGTCCTGGGCATCGTCGGCGTCACCAATAACCATTGGGGCCTGCTCATGTTCGGCATGCTCATTTCCGTGCCGATCATCGTCTTTGGCAGCACCATCGTCGTCAAAGTCATGAACCGCTTTCCCATCCTCATCTACATCGGCGGCGCCATCCTCGGCTGGGCTTCGGGCGGCATGATGGCGACAGACCATTATCTGGCCCAATACGTCAGCCTGGCGGCCAATAATCCGACAGAACTGAAAATCATCCTGCTGGTCGTTACCATTGCCGGCGGATTCATTTGGAAGCGGATCCATAAAAATAAAGAAGTTGTCGCCTGACACGAGAAAAAAAGCTTGACTTTTTCTTCCAGTATGGTATTATATACAAGTCAGGTAACGGGGCGTAGCGCAGTTTGGTAGCGCGCTTGGTTCGGGACTAAGAGGTCGCAGGTTCAAATCCTGTCGCCCCGACCATATTTTTACACATTGGATGTCGATCCCGAGGGCATCAAATAACTGCATAATCAAACAATGTGTAAGCCATGGAGAGCTGTCCGAGTGGCTGAAGGAGCATGATTGGAAATCATGTATAGGGCGAACGCTCTATCGTGGGTTCAAATCCCACGCTCTCCGCCATACTGTAAAAAGGACTATCTCATGAAGGCATCTGCCATCATGAGATAGTCCTTTTTTATTTTTTCAACCCCTGGATGCCATGGTAAATGAGACGCAGCAGCATAGCCTGAATCTGGAACCATGATTCGTCTTTTTTCCATTTATGATGCTGGTTGATGGTAAAAGCCCCGCTGACCAGGAATAAGTAGAGATTTTCCGCTAATGTTGCATCAATCTGAAGTTGATTTTGTAAAAATGAAATCATTTGAGTTTTTTCATGTGTGAAAATATATTCTAAGATGTAAGGCCCTAAAGTCTTATCTGAAAAGAGTGCTTGGTAACAAGGGGAATCTGCGATGCGTTGACAGACGGGCAGCATAGTATAGTTATTCTTGATGAAAGAGGCCCTTTCATTTGATTGACTGGCTTGGTAAAGAAAATCGGCCAAGGATTTATCAGGATTTGTATTTTCGGATAAATGCAGCGCTTCCTCAAGGATGGCGTCTAACAAGGCATAGATATCCATATAATGCAAGTAGAACGTAGCCCGTGTAATTTCCGCCTTTTTGCAGATAGCCGTGACTGTGACTTTCGGAAAGGGATACTTTTGGAGCAGTTCCAAAAAAGATTGCTTGATAACAGAACGCGTATAGCGGGTGCGACGATCTAACTTTTGCGTCATGAAGGATACCTCCTTACTTTCTAGACAATTTGGGAGATGTGTCCATTATCAGACACTTCCTCGAAGGTGACTGTTGAATGTTTTCTTGCGTTTAATATAATAGATATTGAACATAGTGTCAATAAAAATATTTATTGTAAAGAATAAAGGAGAGAAAATAATGGACATTCAGCAGATTCGCAATGCTACACTTAAAATTGTATATCAAGGGAAGACCTTTTTAATTGACCCCTGGCTTTGTGGAAAAGGAAGCCTTGGTAGTTTCGGAGATATTCCGGGGAAGCCATACATGATTCCGGACCCGGTTAAAATGGAAATTGCCATGCCGATTTATGGACTGCCTAGGACGCCGCAGGAAATTCTGAATGGTGTCGATTATTACATCGTAACGCACATCCATCCAGACCATGTTGATATAGCTGCCGATGGGACCGTAGGCCAGCCTTTGGATAAGTCCATTCCTGTCTTTGTGCAGAATGAACAGGACGCAGCCATTTTTGAAAAGTCCGGATTTCAAGATGTACAGGTTTTGTCTAAGTCTCCGTTGACTCTCGAGGGCCTTACCCTTCAACATATGCCGGCACGCCATGGTACCATCGTTCCTTGCGGTGACGCTATGGGGATTCTCTTCCAGAGCGCAGACGAACCTACCCTTTATATCGCTGGTGATACCGTATGGTATCCTGAAGTGGAAAATACGCTGAAAACGTATCGCCCTGATGTCGTCGCATTAAATGCTTGTGCGGCTGAAACTGTAGAAAATGGCCGGCTCATCATGGGCGATGAAGATGTAGCTTGTGTAGCAAAGACTGTTCCGCAGTCTCAGCTTCTTCTTACTCATCTGGATAATGTAGCCCATGCCTCTTTGACGAGATATACTCTGCGCAGCCGGCTCATGGCCCGTGGGGTGGACCATTATATTATGCCCGATGATGGAGAATGGGTTTCTTTCTAATGTGTTTTCCGATATTGCGTAGGTAATTCACCGAAACGTTTTTTGAAAGCTGCAGAAAATCGGCTCTGGCTTTCATAACCGACTTTGGCTGCGATTTCTGCCATTGAATCTTGACTATGGCAGAGAAGTTCCGCAGCTTGCAGCAGCCGGTGCTCTTTGATATGGGCTGCCAGAGAAGTACCATAGACTGCTTTAAATACGTTTTTTAAAGTCGTCTGATTTATGAGATATTGTTGGGCCAGTGTGTCAATTGTGATGCGCTGGTCCAATTTTTGTAATAAATCGTAGTGGATTTTTTGTACTAAGGCCACTTGTTCCGATGGATAAGCAGATAAATGTTGACGCTTATGAAGGGGAAAGCGGCTTAAATGGAGCAACAGTTCTAAAACTTTTAACTTTTCATAAGCGTTCGAGAGAAGGGCTGGCTGGTCCCAAAAAAAGGAAATAATCCGCTGTAATTCCGTATCATTTTGCCAGAAAGCCTCTCCAGATTCGTCAGGAAAGCATGCAGCGAGAAGCTGAAATGGATGCAAACCGGCTTCCTCGAACAGCGATGGCGGCTGTTCTTTTATTACGGGAAGATTGAAAAAAAGAGACAGGCCCTCATAAAAACCGTTTGGCAGGGAAAGGATTGCTTGGGTACAGGCTGATGCGGCATGGCAGGCAAAAGCCTGGCGATGCAGGTAAATTTGTTTGCCTGAATTTAACTGCCAGCCCATACTTCCTTCACGACCGTTGCTGAAAATATAAAGACCGGGCCAGCTTGAATGTTGAACCGTACAGGTCGCTCCTTGCAGCCGATATCGGGCCAGGAGGATGCCTGGGAATAGAACTTGATGTTTCAGTGTACTGTCTGGAGGAAGGGAATTTTTGATTTCATAAATGAGGGTATTGGTCGGATCGTTCATATGGTACGGCTCCTTTTTCGCCTGTTTAGACATTCCTTTATCCCTTTTAGCAGGAACCAGGAAAGGGACATTGACAATTTTGATTAGGCATATTATACTACAAGCACAACGATTGAACAAATGAGCAATCGTTCATATTATTTTTAGAGGAGAGATTATCATGAAAAAGAAAACGTATAAGATCGATGTAGATTGTGCTAATTGTGCCAACCTGATGGAAGATGCTGCCAGAAAAACAGAAGGGGTAGCTGAGGCGACGGTAAATTTCATGTTACAAAAGATGATTATTAAATTTGAAGAAAACTACGATCCGGAACAGGTGATGCAACAAGTCGTCAAGGACTGCAAAAAAGTCGAACCGGATTGTGAAATTCACGTAAAATAAAGCAGGAAGAAGGGACAACTGATGAATGATAAACAGAAACGGATGCTCTGGCGCATTGGGATTACGGCTGTTTGGCTTATGGCACTTCAATTTATCCCGGTACAGGGGTGGCTGCATTTGGCCCTTTATCTGGTTGCTTACGGTATCATCGGCTATGATATCCTGCGGAAGGCTGGAAAGGGAATCGTGAATGGCCGCATTTTTGATGAAAACTTCTTGATGACCATTGCTACGCTGGGCGCCTTTGCTTTAGCCATTTATGAGCAGAGCGGTGATTACCTGGAAGGTATTGCTGTCATGTTGTTCTACCAAATCGGCGAATGGTTCCAAAGCTATGCTGTTGGCCGCAGCCGGAAGAATATCGGTGCCCTCATGGATATCCGTCCTGATTATGCGAATATAGAACGGGATGGTAAACTGGAAAAGGTCGACCCGGATGATGTAGCTTTAGGTACGACGATAGTCGTCCAGCCCGGTGAACGGGTGCCCTTGGATGGCGTGGTCCTTCGTGGGACATCGAGCCTCAATACGAGTGCCCTGACAGGAGAAAGCCTGCCCAGAGATGTGCAGCAAGGGGATGAAGTTATTAGTGGCTGTATCAATATGACTGGCGTCCTTTACGTGAAGACCACGAAGGAATCCGAAGAATCGACAGTTTCAAAAATCTTGGAACTAGTTGAAGATTCTAGTTCGCATAAGTCGCAATCAGAAAATTTCATCACTAAATTTGCCAAGGTCTATACACCAGCTGTTTGTCTGGGTGCCTTGGCTTTGGCCATCATCCCTCCTGTCATTCAGCTGATGTACGGCCATGCTGATCCTCAATGGGAAAATTGGATTTATCGTGCTTTAATCTTTTTAGTCATCAGTTGTCCTTGTGCTTTAGTTATCAGTATTCCTCTCAGCTTTTTTGCCGGTATTGGTGGTGCTAGCAGAGAAGGCATCCTCATCAAAGGATCCAATTATATGGAAACACTGGCGCAGACGAGATATATCGCTTTTGATAAGACCGGGACTTTGACGAAAGGTAATTTTGAAGTTAATGGAGTCCACCACAACCAGATGGAAAAAGAAGAATTGCTTGCTTATGCCGCCATGGCCGAATGTGCTTCTTCACATCCCATCAGCAAGAGCTTGCAGCAAGCGTATGGTAAACCCATTGACCGTAACCGTGTCAGGAATATTCATGAAATCAGCGGACACGGTGTCAAGGCTGCCGTAGATGGTCATATCGTGGCCGTTGGCAATGATAAATTGATGAAGCAGATGAAAATTTCTTATGTGCCTTGTCATAGCATGGGAACCATTCTTCACGTGGCGGTTGATGGAAGATATGCGGGTCATATCGTCATATCTGATGTCATCAAGCCTCACGCGCGCCAGGCCATTGCAGCGCTTAAACGAAACGGCATCAAGCAGACCGTCATGCTGACTGGGGATACTCGTCGGACAGCCGAAAATATTGCCAAGGATGTCGGTGTCGACCAGGTATACAGTGAATTATTACCTGCCGATAAAGTGAATAAAGTGGACCAGTTGTTGGCCCGTAAAGGAGAAAAAGAAAAATTAGCGTTCGTTGGCGACGGAATTAATGATGCGCCTGTTTTGACCCGGGCTGACATCGGTATTGCTATGGGAGCCATGGGCTCTGATGCAGCTATTGAAGCAGCCGACGTCGTACTCATGGATGATGATCCCTTGCAGATTGCCAATGCTATCCTTTTATCGCGGAAATGTCTGCGTATTGTTTATGAAAATATCGTTTTTGCACTGGGGATAAAATTCCTTTGCCTGGGATTAGGGGCTGTCGGCATTGCTAATATGTGGTTTGCCATTTTTGCTGACGTTGGCGTCACGATCCTGGCTATTCTCAATGCTATCCGGGCCCTTTATGCCCCATCAGTATCCATTAAAAAAGGATAGCAGGAAAATGGTTTTGCAACCACAAAGTGAATAAAATAATGTATAATAGATTATATAATATGTTTTCAAGGAGGTCTTACGATGGAAAAGGTAAAAGAACTGGCGGCACAATACCAGCAGGCTGGGAATAATTGTGCTGAAACAGTGGTCAAGGTCTGCAATGATTGTCTGGATTTGAAGCTGCCGCCGGAAACGTTGCGCATGGTGTCTGTCCTCGGCGGCGGGGTAGCCGGTTCGGGCTGTCTTTGCGGGGCTTTGAACGGGGCCTGTCTGGTCCTGGGCTGTCTCGTCGGCCGCACGACGCCGGAGGAAAAGACGAAGGCCGAAGTCAATCAGCCTGTGCGGGAATTCCAGAAAATCTGGCTCGACCGCTTCCATGCGACGTGCTGCCGCGTTCTCAAGAGTCCGGCCAACGGCGGTCCCGTATCGTGCGGCGACCTCATGGCCGATACGTCGGTTATGCTCATTGATTTCATCCGGGAAAAGAAGCTGGCCTGATGGGGTGATTGAATTTTTTCCTTGACTTTTTTCGTGGATATGGTATTATGTATGAGTCGGGTCAACGGGGCGTAGCGCAGTTTGGTAGCGCGCTTGGTTCGGGACTAAGAGGTCGCAGGTTCAAATCCTGTCGCCCCGACCATATTTTTACACATTGGATGTCGATCCCGAGGGCATCAAATAACTGCATAATCAAACAATGTGTAAGCCATGGAGAGCTGTCCGAGTGGCTGAAGGAGCATGATTGGAAATCATGTATAGGGCGAACGCTCTATCGTGGGTTCAAATCCCACGCTCTCCGCCACACAGGACTTTTAGAGGGACTGTCGCATGAGGCTTAGGTCACGTGCGCAGCCCCTTTTTTTGTATCCATCCTATTCATGCGTGCTGTTTTGTGCTACAATTAAAAACTATATAAGCAGCACCTCTGTAGTAGGGGCTTGCACGTGGCAATCCCGCTTCAGGATATGAGCGATTTTCCCGTTTAGGGAGAGTGCCGCCCAGTATCCAGCAGGTCGCCCGCGTGGCGACCCCTACGGTGCCAAAAGGGATATTTTTTGTTACAATTTAAAACTATATAAAACTATATAAGAAGAGGGAAAGAGGGGTTTACGATGAGTGCAATTAAAACGGAACTGGCAGCTTTTATCGCTGCCCATACGAGTGAGGATTTTGTCATGACGCCGATTACCATGCGCGAAGCGTCGCTGCATACGGCATGGGAACAAGAGCTGCCGAAAGTGCCGATGGCATCGGTCGTCGATACGGTATTGGACGGCTGTGAGGTCTACGACGTGCCGGTCCGCATCTATATTCCCGATACGAGCCGGCCCCTGCCGGTCCTGATCTACTATCATGGCGGCGGTTTTGCCATCGACACGGTCGCCGTCTATGACCCGGTCTGCCGCCGCATTGCCCAGGCAACGCAGCATATCGTCATTTCGCCGGAATATCGCCTGGCTCCGGAAAATCCTTATCCTGCGGCCTATGAAGATGCCCTGGCCGTAGCCCGGAAGGCCCTGCCTGCGCTCGATGCCTTGCAGATCCCCTACCAGGCGGACCTGACCTTGTGCGGTGACAGCGCCGGCGGCTGCATGGCAGCTTATACGAGCCAGGCCCTGCAGCATGATGCATCCCTTCCGCTGACTCATCAGATCCTGGTCTATCCCTGCCTGGATATGACCCACTCCTTCCCGTCGGTCCAGGAGAACTGCAATACCCAGACGGGCTTTACGCCGGCCAAGATGACCTGGTATTTCAACCAGTGTTTCCGTCCCGGTGACGACCGCCGGGATGCCTCGCCCCTCTTTGGCGAATTGTCGGCAGATATGCCGGCGACACTGGTCTTGACGACGCAGTTCTGCCCCTTCCGCGACGAAGGCCGCGATTACGTGCGTCGCCTGGCTGAAAAGGGCGTGCGGGCCGAAACGTATAATTACGGCAACATGGTCCATTCGTACCTCAACTTTGAAAAAATATGCTACGACGAAATCTGCGACACCTATCGGCGCATGGCCGATTTTTTGCAAGACTGAGGGAAATGGCTTATACTAGAAGCATGTACTTACGCTAAGTAAAGGATGTGTATTTTATGAAGAAATGCCAACAATGCGGGGCGCCCTTGCAGGACGACGACCGCTTTTGTCAGGCCTGCGGCGCTGAACAGCTGCCGGAAGGGGAGCCGAAGAAACGCATTTGTCCGGAATGTGGCAAATGGGTGAGCGTCGATGGGAAATTCTGCCCCTTCTGCGGTGCCGAACTGCCGGAAATGGATGATGACGAACCGGTCATCGACGAAGCGACGGGAACGGAAACCTTTGTCCATAAGCACCGGGAACCGGTCCGGGACGAAGAGCCGCAGCGGCCGCCGCAGCCGATGGAACGACCGGTCATGACGGGCCGGCCGACGCCGCCGCCTTTTCAGGAAAAGCCTTTTTACGTGCGCTATCAGAAGGCCATCATCGCCGGTATCGTCGTCCTCGTCCTGGCTCTGGCCGCTGCCGTGGCCTTTCACTTCTATGGCAGCCGCAGCAGCGGGGACTATGTGAAGGATGCCGTTTCCCTGTCGCAGCAGCTGGCGTCGGAAAATGAATCCGCCACCAGTACGGCCAAGCGCCTGAGCCAGAAGAGCAAAGGCGACGATGTCGATTCCCTGGTCAAGGATTTGGGCAAGAGCCGCAAGAACGTCGAAAAGATGGCCAAAAATTATCAGCCCAAGACTATCCCCGACCAGTATGCCGCCGATGACAAGGCTATCCGCGAAGTCATGCGCGACCAGATGGCCATGTATGACACGGCCATGACGATTGCTGAAAATCCGTCAGACGACGCTATCAGCGAAAAATTAGATGACCTGCGCGACGAAGTCCAGAAGGCCAAGAAGACGGCGCGGACCATCAAGGTCCCCGGTGCCGATTTCACAGCTGCCGTCGATGGCGACGACCTGGTCAGCTACCTGGAAAAATACGTCAGCGTCCAGACCAAGCCCGATGAAAAGCCGCAGCCTGAAGCCAAGGCCAATCCGGATAAGCAGATCCTGGCGTCCTATGCCAGCAGCAAGGACTTGTTCAACGACGATATCGGCAAATTGGCCGGCGACATCAACGCCTACTTGAATGACCACACGGACTTCAAGGGCAATCGCGAATTCACCAGCCGGGCCAATACGCTCTACGTCCAGATTTCCAAGACCCGCAGCCAGCTGGACAACGATACGTCCATCGACAATACGGCCATGAAATATAAGCTCGATGCCCTCTTCCAGGCCGAACAGGACCGCGTCCGCGGCCTCTACGACGGCGTCAGCGCCAGCCAGCGCGGACAGGACTACCGCCCAGGCTTCCAGCGGGGCCAGGCCGCATCGAACCGCTACGATAAACTCAACGACGAATGGAATAGTTTGTAATGTTCGTGGCCCCTACGGCTGAATGGTGAATCACCCATATCCCGGGGCGGGCGCCCCGCGTGGTCGCCCCTACAGAAAAGCTTTAAATTTAAAGCCATCTGCTAACCCCTAAAAAGGAGCTGTCGCAATGCGACAGCTCCTTTTTCACACTCATTTCTTCACTTTTTTCATGGACAGGCCGATGCGGCCGCGGGCGGCGTCGACGCTGATGATTTCGGCTTCGACGATGTCGCCGGCGTGGACGACGTCCGTCGGATGGCGGAAGGGATGCCGGCTCAGCTGGGAGCGGTGCACCAGGCCCGGTGTCTTTAGGCCAAAGTCGACGAAGGCGCCGAAGTCGACGACGTTCTGGACGGTGCCGCGGACGACGGTGCCGATCTGCAGGTCGGCCAGGCTCATGACGTGGCGGCGCGTCAGCGGTTTCGGGAAGTCGCTGCGCACGTCGCGGCCGGGCTTGCGCAGTTCTTCCAGGATGTCCTTGATCGTCGGTTCGCCGGCATCGAGGACGGCGGCCAGTTTCGGTGCCGCGTTCATCTGTATCTTATCGCGCAGGCCGGCCAGCTTGTCCGGGTCCTTCAGGTCTTCATGGGACAGGCCGTAATGGCTGGCGATTTTTTCGGCCAGTCCGTACGATTCGGGATGGACCGACGTATTATCCAGGGGCTCGCTGCCGTCTTTGATGCGCAGGAAACCGGCGCACTGCGTGAACGTCGCGGGGCCCAGGCGGGGGACGTTGAGCAGGTCCTGCCGGTTCTGGAAGGGACCGTTTTCATCGCGGTAGGCGACGATGTTCGCAGCCGTTGCCGCCGTCAGGCCGGAAATGTGCTGCAATAAGGCGGCCGATGCCGTATTGAGGTCGACGCCGACATAGTTGACGACCGACGTGACGACCTGGTCCAGGGCGGCCGACAAGGCTTTCTGGTTGACGTCGTGCTGATACTGGCCGACGCCGATGGCCCGCGGGTCGATCTTGACCGATTCGGCCAGGGGGTCCTGGATGCGGCGGGCAATGGAGACGGCGCCGCGGATGGTGACGTCCAGGTCCGGCAGTTCTTCCCGGGCCAGGTCCGAGGCGGAATAGACGGATGCGCCGGCTTCGTTGGCGATGACGTAGCGGCAGGATAACTGGTAATCGGCGATGAGGGACGAGACGAATTGTTCCGTTTCATACGAAGCCGTCCCGTTGCCGATGGAAATGAGGGTGACGCCGTATTTCTGGATCATCCGGGCCAGGGTCTTGGCGCTCTGTTCCTTCTGGTAGGCCGATTTCGTCAGGTAATAGGTCCCATAGGCGAGGACGCGCCCCGTGGCGTCGATGATGGCGGCTTTGCAGCCCGTGCGGAAGCCCGGGTCCAGGCCCAGGATGGTCTGGCCGGCGAAGGGCGGCTGCAACAGGACGTGGCGGAGATTTTCCGCAAAGACGTCGATGGCCTGCTTTTCGGCCTGCGCCGTCAGTTCGTTGCGGATTTCCCGTTCCATCTGCGGCGAAATGAGGCGCTTGTAACTGTCGGCGGCGGCGTCGCGCAGGATCTGATCATACGGCGACGGCCTGGTGATGACCAGCTGGCAGAGCATGGCGATGTGGCGGTCTGCCGGCTCCTTCAAGGTGACTTTCAGTTTCTTTTCGTTTTCGCCGCGGTTGATGGCCAGGATGCGGTAGCTCGGGATGCGGGCGATGCGTTCGCTGAAATCGGCGTAGGTCAGCATGGGGCCGGCTTGGTCTTCTTCGACTTGCAGGCTGCAGGTCAGGCGGGCCTGCTGCCACAGTTCGCGGCGCAGGATGCGGCGGAAATCGGCCCGTTCGGAAAAGCGTTCGGCCAGGATATTGGCAGCGCCCTGGATGGCGTCTTCGACGGAAGGCACCTCGTCGGTGAGGTAGGCCTGAGCGGCTTTTTCCGGCGCCGGGCCGTTGGCTTTTTGCGACAGGAACAGGTCGGCCAGGGGTTCCAGGCCGGCTTCGCGGGCCATGGAGGCTTTCGTCCGTTTTTTCGGCTTATACGGCAAATATAGGTCTTCTACGTCCTGGAGCTGTCGGGCCGCTTCCAGTTCCTCGGCCAGTTCGTTGTTCCAGCAGCCCTGGTCCATGATGGACTGGCGGACCGTTTTCTTGCGGCTGGCCAGGGCCTGTTCATAGTCATATTGCTCCTGGATGCAGCGGAGTTGGACTTCATCGAGGCTCCCCGTCGCTTCTTTCCGGTATCGGGCGATAAAGGGAAGTGTATTGCCCTGTGCAAAGAGGGAAAGGGCAGATTGGACTTGCGCCGGGCGGATACCCAGAGTCCTGGCGATTTCAGCGATCATCGTTTCCTCTGTCATGATTACCTTCCTTCCTAACAAAATAGTTAATATTACTTATTGTATAAGAAGAATTTCGCGTAAAACATTGAAATTTTTCTTAATAACCGTTACAATATAATACAGGATACTCTCCAGTATTCTATATGATTCAAAGCTAGAATAAAACTAGAATATCTTATTATACCACAGTTTTCCAAGAAAGGGGGATAAAAATGGAAATTGCTGAAGTTTTGCGAAAAAACGGCTATAAAGTCACACCGCAGCGCCTGGCTGTGTACGAAGCCATTAACCACAATCCGACGCATCCCAATGCCGAGGCGATTTATAAGATATTGCAGCCCAATTATCCGTCCATGAGTCTGGCCACGGTCTATAAGACCATGGAAATCTTTGCCAAAATCGGCGTAGTCCAGGTATTGCAATGTGCCGAAGATGCCCATCGTTATGATTATAATACGACGCCTCATGCCCATATCCGTTGTGAAAAGTGCAACCGCGTCATCGATATCGACATGGACCAGGAGGGGCTGCGTAAGGCCGCTGCCGAACAGAGCGGCTTCGTCGTCAATGGCGTCAGTATTTCGTTCGTTGGTATTTGCCCGGATTGCCGGGAAAAATCGTAAGTCTTTGATTTTGATTTGATTTTGATTTTGAATAGAGTCTAGGGACAGGGGGCTGCTGCATGAGGCCGGACGGGCTTTGTGCGGCAGCCTTTTTTATTATCCGTCGCCAGGAGGAAGAAAAAATATGTTACATATTGGATGTCATTTATCGGTTTCACAAGGATTTTTGCACATGGGTGACGAAGCTTTATCTATAGGGGCAGATACGTTCCAGTTCTTCTCCCGCAATCCCCGCGGCAGCGGCGTCCGCAAACTGGACGTCGACGATATACAGGCCCTGAACCAGCTCATGGCAGCCCATCACTTCGCGCCCATCCTGGCCCATGCGCCGTATACCCTGAACGGCTGCTCGAAGACGGCCAAGACGCGAGATTTCGCCCGCCAGGCCATGGCCGACGACCTGCGCCGTCTGGAATACGTCGACAACTGCCGCTATAATTTCCATCCCGGCAGCCATGTCGGACAGGGCGCTGAAACGGGTATCGCCCTCATTGCCGACATGCTCAACACCTGTATGTTCCCCGGCCAGAAGACGACGGTCCTCCTGGAAACCATGGCCGGCAAGGGGACGGAAGTGGGCCGGACCTTTGAAGAACTGGCGGCCATCATCGACAAAGCGGCCATGAACGATAAAATCGGCGTCTGCCTCGATACGTGCCACGTCTTTGACGGCGGCTACGATATCGTCCACCATCTGGACGACGTATTGACGACTTTTGATAAGGTCATCGGCCTGGACCGGTTGAAAGCCGTCCACGTGAACGATAGCAAGAACGAGCTGGCCAGCCACAAGGACAGGCATGAAAAAATCGGCCAGGGCCACATCGGCCTCGAAGCCTTCCGGGCCATCGTCAATCATCCGGCCCTGCGGGACCTGCCCTTTTATCTGGAAACACCCAACGATATGGCAGGCTATGCCAGGGAAATCGCCCTGCTGCGGTCGCTGCAGCAGTAGCTTGGTAAGGAGGTATTCTATGCGTATCTTACATACAGCCGACTGGCATTTAGGAAAATTATTCTATGGGAACTATCTGACCGAAGACCAGGCCTACGTCCTGGAGCAGCAGCTCCTGCCCATGATACGGGACGAGGGCATCGACGCCGTCGTCCTGGCTGGCGACGTCTATGACCGCAGCCTGCCGCCGGCCGAAGCGGTGGAACTCTTCGACGACGTGGCCACGCGGATCACGGCGGATTTGCACGTCCCCTTCCTGGTCATCAGCGGCAACCACGACAGCCCGGCCCGCCTGTCCTTTGCCAGCCGCCTCCTGGCGCCGCAGGGCCTCTATATGGCCGGTGAACTGGAGCGCCTTACGGGCCCGGTCGTCCTGGAAGATGACGCCGGACCGGTCGCCTTCCTGACCGTCCCCTATGCCGAGCCGGCCGTCGTCCGCCAGTGCCTCGGCCAGGATGAGGTCCGCAGCCACCAGCAGGCCATGGAGGCCCTCCTCGGCTGGCAGGGCAGCCAGGTCCCGGACGGTGTGCGCACGGTCTGCGTCGCCCATGCCTTCGTCGCCGGCGGCGTAGCCGGTGATTCGGAACGGCCCTTGTCCATCGGCGGGACGGACCAGGTGACGAGCGGCCTCTTTGCGCCGTTCAGCTATACGGCCCTGGGCCATCTCCACGGGCCGCAGAAAGTCACGAGCGATACCATCCGCTATGCCGGCAGCCTGCTCAAATACTCGTTTGGCGAAGCTCGCCAGCATAAAGGCGCCGTCATCGCCGACATCGGGCCCGACGGGAAAGTGGACCTGGCCTTCCGGGATTTCGTGCCGCGCCACGACGTGCGCATCGTCAGCGGAACCTTCGAGGCCATCATGGCGGCCGATGACGACAGGCCGGACGACTTCATCCTGGCCCGCCTCGACGACAGCCAGCCCATCCTCGACGGCATGGCCCGCCTGCGCCGCAAATACCCCAATGCCATGGCGATGGAAATGCCCAACCGCAATACCCGGGCCGCAGGACAGCGCGATTTCGACGTACAGCAGGTGACGGAACAGGAACTGTTCACCAGCTTCGCCCAGGCCATGCGGCCGGACCAGCCCCTGACCGAAGCCGAGCAGGACTGCGTCCGCACCTTGTGGGATGAATTAGAAAAGGGAGGCAGCCTGTTATGATTCCTATTTACTTAGAAATGAAGGCCTTTGGCCCCTATGCCGGTCAGGAAATCGTCGACTTCCGCGAACTGGGCGACCACAAACTCTTCCTCATCTATGGACCGACGGGTTCCGGCAAGACGACCATCCTCGATGCCATGTGCTACGCCCTCTACGGCAGCACCAGCGGCGACAGCCGCACTGGCGCCCACATGCGCAGTGAGTACGCGTCGCCCCAGGAAGCGACGGCCGTGTCCTTCCGCTTTGCCATCGGCCGGAAATACTACCGCATCGACCGCAGCCCGGAACAGGAAATCGCCAAGAAGCGCGGCACGGGCCTGAAGAAAGCCGCGGCCCACGCGGCCTTATATGAATCGGACAAAGACGGCGGCCAGGAACAGCTCGTCGCCGCCAAGAACGTGACGGCTGCCGTCGAAAGGCTGCTGGGCTTCAAGGCCGACCAGTTCCGCCAGGTCGTCCTCCTGCCGCAGGGCGACTTCCGCAAGCTCCTCCTGGCCGGTTCCAGTGAGCGCCAGCAGATCATGCAGACCCTCTTCCACACCCAGCGCTACGCGCGGCTCCAGGAGCTGGCCAAGGCCCGCCACGACACCCTGGCCGGCCAGTATGAGCAGGTACGCCAGCGGCGGGAACAGTGCCTGGCCGACCTGGGCATCGCCAGCGAAGAAGAGCTGCCGGATAAAGAGAAAGCCTGGCAGGATAAAAGCGCCGCCGTCGATGCACAGTGGCACGAGGCTGAAACCAGGCGCCAGACCTGCCAGTCTGCCTTCCAGGCCGCCCAGACCTTGGAAAATCACTGGCTCCTGCGGGAACAGAAGCGCCGGGAAGCGGCGCAGCTCCAGGACCAGGCCGGCCGGTTCCAGGAAAAACGGGATACCATCGCCATCCTGCGCCAGGCTGAAATCCTGGCCGAACCGTGCCGTCACCTCGACGACCTGGAAAAAGAGGGCAAAGAGGCTCATAAGGCCGCTGAAAAGGCGCGCAGACTGGCCGAGAAGGCTGAGAAGGACCTGGCTGAAGCCCAGCGGCAGCTGGCGGCCCTTTCGGCCCGTGAGAGCGGCTATAAGGCAGCCTGCGAAGAACGGGTCCAGCTGACGGGCCTGCAGGAAAAAGCCGGCTCCTACCGGGACTGCTGCCTGGAAGAAGAACGGTGCCGCAAGGCGGCAGGCGAAGCTGAACGGCGCTGGGACCAGGTGCGGCAGAAAAAGGAAGCAGAAAAACAGGCCCTCGACAAGGCCCGGGAAGCCGTCGCCGGCCTGGCCGAACAGGCCGTAGCGGCGGAACAGGCCAAAGCCCGCTGGCAGGCCCTGAGCGACCGGCTCCAGCGCGAAGGCCAGGCCGCTTCCCTGGAAGAACAGCTGAAAGAAGCCGGGAAACAATGGCAGCACAGTCAGAACTTCCTGGAAAAAGCCGCTGCCAAGGCACGGGACGAACGCGTGGCCTATGAAAGTGTCCGGGCCCTGTTCCTCCAGGCCCAGGCCGCCGTCCTGGCGTCGGAACTGGAAGAAGGGAAACCCTGCCCGGTCTGCGGCTCGGCGGCCCATCCCATGCCGGCCGTGCGCCCGGATTCCCTGCCGGAACGGCGCGACGTCGAACAGCACCAGAAACGGGCCGACGCCAGCGAAGCCAAGCGACAGCAGTGGGAAGTGACGGCCAAAGCCGATGAGACCCGCCATCAGGCTTTGAAAGAGCAGTACGACGCCCTGCGCCGCCAGTACCCCCAGGATGGGACCCTGGCCGACTGGCAGGACAAGGCCGAACAGGCCCGGAAAGCCATGGAAGGCCTGCAGCAGCAGTTACAGGCCGGTGAAGCCCTCAAAAAGGCCGTCGCCGCCGGCCAGGCCCGGCTGAGCCGCTGGGAAAAGGACGAAGAAGCGGCCCGGACGGCAGCCGAACAGGCGCGGACCCTTGCGGCCAAGGCGGCCGAAACGAAGGCCCGCCTGGAAGCGGACCTGCCCGAAGCCTATCGTGACCTGAAGGCCCTGCAGCAGCGCCTGGATGCCTTGGGCAAGGCCATTGCAGCCTACGAAAAGGACTTGCAGCAGTACCGCGACGCTGTCGTCGCCGGCGAACGCCAGGCTGCCAAGCAGCAGCAGGAAGCGCAGAACTGGCAGCACCAGGTCGAAGTGCTGCGGGACCGCTTCAGCCAGGGGGTCCAGGCCCTGCGGGACCGCGTCGTGGCAGCCGGTTTCGAGAGCGTCAAGGCCTGCCGGGCCATGCAGGCTGCAGTCGGCCAGATCCCGGAACTGGAAGCGGCCGTCCGCCAGTACGACACCCAGGTCCAGCAGGTACAGGGCCAGCTGGACCAGGAAGAAAAGGCCATCGGCAGCCAGCACCGGCCCGACGTGGCAGCAGCCCGCACGGCGTTAACTGAAGCCGAAAAAGCCAGCCAGGCCTTAGGCGAAGAAAAGGGCAGCCTGGCCGCACAGTACCGGCGCTGGCAGCAGGGCAAAGCGGCCTTGGCCGCCCTGCAGCAGGAAGGCCGGGACCTGACCGAAGCTTATAAAACCGTCGGCGCCGTCTACGAACTCATCGCCGGCAAGCAGACGGGCATCAATTTTGAACGCTACGTCCTCGGCGCCCTCCTCGACGAAGTCCTGGCCGCCGCCAACGGCCGCCTGCAGGGCATGAGCCGCCAGCGCTACAGCCTGCAGCGCTCCCGGTCGTGGGACGACAAGCGGGTCAAACAGATCGGCCTGGACATCGAAGTCTACGACAACTACACGGGCTATGCCCGGCCGGCCAACACCCTGTCCGGCGGCGAAACCTTCCTGGCGTCCCTCTCCCTGGCCCTGGGCCTGGCCGACGTCGTCCAGGCGTATTCCGGCGGCATCCACCTGGATACGATGTTCATCGACGAAGGCTTCGGCACCCTTGACGGTGAAACCCTGGATTATGCCCTGAAGACCCTGGCGTCCCTGCGCAGCGGCGGCCGCCTGGTCGGCATCATCTCCCACGTACCGGAACTGAAGGAACGCATCGACGCCCGCCTGGCCGTCCACAAGACCGACCGGGGCAGTACGTCGTCCTTTGAGTTTGCCTGAGGACCGTGATTAGTATATAATACGATTATAACGAATTGAGAGGGGGAGCAACGTGTCTATTCAAAAAGTACGCGACTATTTTGCCCGGTGGGGGATGGCAGACCGGGTCATGGAACTCGACCAGTCCAGTGCGACTGTCGAAGAAGCGGCGGCCGCCCTTCATACGGAAGGCCGGCGCATTGCCAAGTCCATGTCTTTCCTCATCGGCGACCATCCGATCCTGGTCCTTTTTGCCGGTGATGCCCGCGTGGACAATCATAAGTTCAAAGAACGGTTCCACAAGAAGGCGACCATGATCAAGGCCGGCGACGTGGAACGGCTCATCGGCCATCCCGTCGGCGGCGTCTGTCCTTTCGCCATCAACGAAGGCGTCGACGTCTTCCTGGACGAATCGCTCAAGCGCTTCCAGACCGTCTTTCCGGCCTGCGGCACCGCCAACAGTGCCATCGAACTGACACTGCCCGAACTGGAAACCTATTCCCATGCCAGGGAATGGGTCGACGTATCCAAGGGCTGGCAGGAAGAGAACCAATAAATAAAAAGGGGGTAGTACTATGCAATTCACCTTTAAGCACACCAATTTCAACGTTTTGAATCTCCAGCGCAGCATGGACTTCTACAAAGAAGCCCTGGGCCTGACCGAAGTCAGCCGCATCGAGAACCCGGATTTCACCATCGTCTATCTCGGCGACGGCGTGTCCGACTTCCAGCTGGAACTGACCTGTCTCAAAGACCGCAAGGAACCGTATAACCTCGGCGAAAACGAATTCCACACGGCCTTTGCCGTCAAGGATATGGATGCGGCCCTGGCCAAGCACAAAGACATGGGCTGCGTCGTCTATCAGAACCCGGCCATGGGCATTTATTTCATCGTCGACCCCGACGGCTACTGGCTGGAAATCATTCCGGAGCGCTAGGCGATGAAGAAAGAATATACCCAGCGGACAGCCCGCCTCATCGGCCAGGATAAGGTGGACGAATTAGATACGAAAAAGGTCCTCATCTTCGGCGTCGGCGGCGTCGGCTCGGCTGTCGTCGAAGCCCTGGGCCGGGCCGGTGTGGGCCATCTCATCCTGGTCGATGCCGACGTCTTCGACCCGTCCAACGTTAACCGCCAGCTCGGGGCGACGGTCCAGACCATTGGCCGGCCGAAAGTTGAAGTCATGAAGGAACGCCTCTTGTCCATCAATCCCGACATCGACGTCGAGACCCATGCGACGTTCTATCTGCCTGAAAGCCATCAGGGCTTCATCGCTAATTCCGGGGCCGATTACGTCGTCGATGCCGTCGATACGATGAGCGCCAAGATCGCCATCATCGACGAAGCCTATCACAGCGGCATCCCCGTCGTGTCCTCCATGGGGGCCGGGAATAAGCTCCATCCGGAATATTTCCAGCTCGATTACATCGAAAAGACCAGCGTCGATCCCCTGGCCAAGATCATGCGCCGGGAACTGAAAAAGCGCCGTATCCGCCACATCAAGGTGGCCTATTCGACAGAAGTCCCTCATAAGCCTTTCACCGACAGCGACGAAGTACGCCCCAGTCCGGGCAGCATTTCCTTTGTCCCGTCGACGGCGGGCATGATCCTGGCCGGTGCCGTCGTGCGCGACCTCCTGAATCTGGATTAAAAGAAAATTTTTGCTAGTTATACACAAGGGCTGCGTCTATAAAAGCGCAGCTCTTGTGTTGTCCTTTCAAGGCCTGCCAGCCATTTTGATAAAAACTAACCTTAACTTGTCCACAACATGATGGAGTATGTACACGTTGACATTCGCTACTATATATAGTATCATAGGGCATGTGAAAAACGGACCCCGTACCATATATCTTGTAGCAGGCATGGGAAAATGTACAATTTGTATACTATATACTGTGGAGGTAGACATATGTTAGAAGTAATCAAGCGCAATGGAGAACGAGTGCCCTTCAATCGAGATAAGATCACCGTAGCGATTGAAAAGGCCATGAACAGCAGCAGCGGTATTTACGAAGAAGGGCAGGCTGCCAAGATTGCCGGTGAAATCGAAGCGTATGCTGCTTCCATCCAGAAGGACCTGACCATTTACGCCATCGAAGACCAGGTCTACTACCGTTTGTTGAAATACAACAATCCGGCCACGGCCAGGGCTTACGAAAACTACAAGACCATCCAGGCCTTCAAGCGCCAGACCAATACGACCGACGACGATGTCTTTGGCCTGCTGAACAACACCAACCTGGAAGTCCTCGACGAAAACTCCAATAAGAACGGCCACGTCGTATCGACGCAGCGCGACCTCATCGCCGGCGAAGTGTCCAAGGACATTGCCCGCCGCAAACTGATCCCGGCCGACATCGTCCAGGCCCACGACAGCGGCGCCATCCATTTCCACGACATGGACTACATCATTCAGCCCATGTTCAACTGCTGTCTCATCAACCTGGAAGACATGCTGGCCAATGGTACGGTCATCAACGGCAAGAAAATCGATACGCCGAAATCCTTCCAGGTCGCCTGCACGGTGACGACGCAGATCATCGCCCAGGTCGCCAGCGGCCAGTACGGCGGCCAGTCCATCAACGGCATCGACCGCATCCTGGCACCGTACGTCCGCAAGTCCTTCAAGAAGTACATGAAAGCCGTCGTCGAAGAACAGCGCGAAATCTACGGCATCGAACCGGATATGGAAAAGGCCGAAGAAATCGCCTGGAAGCGGACGAAGAAGGAAATCAAGGACGGCATCCAGACCATCCAGTACCAGATCAACACCCTCATGACGACCAACGGCCAGGCACCGTTCGTCACGCTCTTCATGTATTTCCAGCCGGATTACGAATACGCCAGGGAAGCGGCCCTCATCGACGAAGAATTGCTGCGCCAGCGCATCCAGGGCATCAAGAACGAAGCCAACGTCTACGTCACGCCGGCCTTCCCGAAACTCATTTACGTCCTGGACGAACACAACGTCCGCGAAGGCAGCCCGTACTTCTATTTGACCAAGCTGGCCGCTGAATGTACGGCGAAACGCATGTATCCCGACTATATTTCGGCCAAGAAGATGCGCGAATCCTATGAAGGCAACGTCTTCAGCCCCATGGGCTGCCGCTCCTTCCTCAGCCCCTGGAAAGATGAAAAGGGCAACTACCAGTTCGACGGCCGCTTCAACATGGGCGTCGTCTCCCTCAACCTGCCGCAGATCGGCATCCTCGCCGACGGCGACGAAGAAAAATTCTTCCAGATCCTCGACAAGCGCCTGGAACTCTGCAAAAAAGCCCTGCTCCTGCGCGTCGACCTCCTCAAGCGCATCACGTCCGACGTATCGCCTATCCACTGGCAGTACGGCGCCATTGCCCGCCTGAAGCCCGGCGAAACCATTAAAAAATTCATCTACGGCGGCTATGCGACCTTGTCCCTGGGCTACATCGGCATCTACGAAGCGACGGTACTGACCAAGCACTGCTCGCACACGGCGCCGGAAGGCCGGAAATTCGCCATGCGCATCATGGACGACCTCAACGCCCACATTAAGAAGTGGCGGAAGGAAACGAACATCGGCTTCGCCCTCTACGGTACGCCGGCAGAAAACCTGACCAACCTCTTCTGCAAAATCGACAAGGCCCGCTTCGGCTCCATCCCCGACGTCACCGACAAAGGCTACTATACCAACAGCTATCACGTCGACGTCCGCGAACCGATCAACGTCTTCGACAAGTTCTCCTTTGAAGCCGACTTTGAAGACAAATCGACAGGCGGCTGCATCAGCTATGCCGAAATCCCCAACATGACCCATAATATCCCGGCCGTCCTGACCATGGTCCAGTACATCTACGACCACATCACGTACGGCGAATTCAATACCAAACTGGACTACTGCCATGAATGCGGCTTTGACGGCGAAATCATCCTCAACGACGACAACGAATGGGAATGCCCGCGCTGCCACAACAAAGACCGCAACAAATTGACCGTCATCCGCCGGACCTGCGGCTATTTGGGTGAAAATTTCTGGAACGAAGGGCGGACGCAGGAAATCAAGAACCGCGTCCTCCATATCTAAGAGGTGACTTGACTTGCATTATGCACAGATGCGGCAATATGACATTGCCAATGGACCGGGCATCCGCTCGACGATTTTCGTCACCGGCTGCTCACGCCACTGCTTCAACTGTTTCAACCCGGAATACCAGGACCCCAGGGCCGGACAGGAATGGACGGACAAGGAAATGGAACAGCTCCTGTCCTGGCTCAGCGCCCCGACCAACAGCGGCCTGACCCTCCTGGGCGGGGAACCCATGGAAAACACCGACGGCCTGACGCAGATCGTCCAAAACGTCAAACAAGCCATGCCCGATAAATCGGTCTGGGTCTACTCGGGCTTCACCTATGACGAAATCATCCAGGACCCGCAGAAAAAAGCCCTCTTGGACGTCTGTGACGTCCTCGTCGACGGCCCCTTCGTCGACGACCTGAAAGACCCGGGCCTCTACTTCCGCGGTTCCTCGAACCAGCGCGTCATCGACCTCAAAGCGACAAGAACCAGCGGCCAGATTACCCTGGTATGGCCCGACGGCCGCTGATGACAAATAATTAATAAAAATTATCCGTTGATATTATTTACAATGGAAGCCTTTCCTGCTATAATAACTGTAGGGGCGACCACGTGGGGCGCCCGCCACAGACGTGTGGTGCTATCCGTTACCGTATAAATGGAATGCTTTGCGGTCTGCCAGGCTGGCGATTTTGTTCGACGGCCTTGAATTTCAAAAAAGGAGGGCTTCTCATGGTTGTTGAATCGGTGAAAAAAGTTAAGAATATCGTCTCTGAAGTCTTTAAAGGCTATGCCAGCAATTCCAGCGGCGGCTGCTGCGGCGTATCCCTTCCACCGGAAGAACAGCGCCAGCTCAAACGCTTGAAGGAAGGGGCCCAGGCCGAAAAGAAAGATTGACAGGGGCTGTAAAAACAGCTACACTAAGGATATAAGAACAAGACGCACGACGGGGACACCACCTAAGGTGTCAGACGTCGTGCGTTTTTATTTTGTTACGAGGGGTGTATACCATGCAGTTAGTATTGAATGGAAAGAAAATGAATTGTCCCTGTGACCACCTGGAAGACCTGAAAGCCGCCTACGGCAGCGGTCAGGAAATCATCATCGTCAACGGCTTTGCCACGACAGAGAACTTAGCCTTGAAAGAGGGCGATGAAATCTATTTCATCCCCAAAGACCGCCTGCCGCCGAAAGAAGCCCTGGAAGGCATGATGTGTTCCCGCCATACGCCGAAAGTCCACCAGAAAGTCAGCGCCGGCCGCGTCGCCATCTGCGGCCTCGGCGGCCTGGGGTCCAACGCCGCCGTCTACCTGGCCCGGACCGGTGTCGGCCATCTGCACCTCATCGACTTCGATACCGTCGATGCCAGCAATCTCAACCGCCAGTCCTACATGGTCCGCGACCTGGGCCAGCGCAAGACCGACGCCCTGGCCCGGCAGATTGCCGACATCAATCCCTTCATCGACGTCCGCACGGACTTCGTCCGCCTCACCGAAGACAACGTGCCGACCATCCTGAAAGACGACCAGGTCATCTGCGAAGCCTTCGACAATCCCGATGCCAAGACCATGCTCGTCCACACCATCCTGGAACAATGGCCCGATAAATACATCGTCTCCGCCTCGGGTATGGCCGGCTACGGCGACAGTAACGCCATTGAAACAAAAAAAATCACCAGCCACTTCTACATCTGCGGCGACCAGACAAGGAACGCCAAACCCGGCCGCGGCCTCATGGCCCCCAGAGTCGCCATCTGCGCCGGCCACGAAGCCAATTTGATCCTAAAACTCCTGGTCGACGTCTTATAAATGCCTCTCCTCATAGGAGAGGTGGCCCGAAGAGCCGGAGAGGTTTATTGGTAGCACGGAGTTCGTGGTTTGTAGAAGATGGTTTTAAATTTTTTGTCATTTGCTGCAAACTAAAAACTACAAACTTAAAACTCAAAAAGACGCTGTCTTAATGCGACAGCGTCTTTTTTTTGCTGTCTATGACTCAATGTAAAATAGCATGAATGGCTTAGCAATCGCATTTTCAGACATCCAATGGCGAAAGTGTAACGCGTTACCTTTATAAGACTAGAAAAGAAAAAGAAGAGAGGAGAAAAAAGTTATAGTAAAATACATAAAAACTTAATGATTTCAAATGGCTTATCTAATATTAATCGATGCTGAATAGAAAATAATAAACAAAAAAATGCAATATGACTTTTATGCCGTAAAAAATAAATTGAAAAAGCAGCCTTTTGGCAAAAAAAGATAAAAAAAGTTCGGACGATTGGCGTTTTTTTTGTCTTATATAAGTAGAGGGGTAATTCAGAAAGACAAACCCCAAGATGTAGAAAGAGGTGCTAGCAATGAAACGACTGCAATGGCTGAAAACCAGGACCGGCTTATTCTCGGATCCCCGTATCTTATTCTTGATGAACCAACCTAACGGCGATTCTTATATTGTCTTATGGTTCTTCTTGAAGGATATGGCCGGAACGATTAACGATAACGGGTATGTCTACGTATCGGGTCGGGAAGCCATGACGACACAGCTCATTGCTAAATGCCTGCACCGCCGCCGGCCCTTCATTGAAAAAGGACTGGCATTGCTGGAAAGACTGGAACTCATCGAACGCGACGAAAGCGGTCTTATCCGCATTGCCATCTGGGATGAGCTGCAGGATTTCCAACGCGACGAGAAGCGGCGGGAACAGACGCGCGAACGGGTACAGCGCTACCGTGAGAGGCAGCGTCAATCTCAGCCGGAAGATAGCTCAGTGGATGCGGCGCCTGTCGTGACGGAAACGATGAATCCGCCGGAAGAATCAGAAGCATCCGACGGAAATCCCCCTGCGGCAGAAGAAACGTCGGTCTATGACGGTGAACCTGTGACGACGCCGAAAGCAATGCGTGACTACGCCTCGGTACAGAAATACCAGGAGCTTTTCGGCCCCATGCAGGGAGAATTCGCCAAGAAGCTCATTGATTTAGAGAAAATGTGGGGCAGCGAGGCGACCTGTATCGCTATCGAATTGGCCCATGAAAATAAAGTCAATAACATTCGGTATATTCAGGCCATTTTAAAGAACAGCAATGGACGGCCCATGAGAAAGGAAGATGAATATGAACGTAAGCAGAGAGAATGTTACGAGCACATTGATGCGGTGTTACGCGAGGCCCGGAGAGAAAAACTGCAACGACTACAAGCTGAAGATGCTCGAAGAAATGCTGCCCGAAACGATGACGGCGAAGGAAGCGGAATCTCTTTTGCATCGCTTGCTAAAACGATGTAAATATGAGCCGTCCATTGCCGAAGTCATGGATGAATGGTATGCCATCCTTCGCGAAAACCGCCGCCCCGAAGCTTTTCATGCCGGGCCAGCCTGGACCGTGCCCCAGCGCCATATCAACCAGCTGAAAGACACGCGGCAGGCTTTACTGGAAGGGCGTCCTATCGAAGGGATGAATTTATCTAAAGAACTCATCCGCTTCGCCCGCAGTTTTTTCCCGGAAATCAGTCTGCCTGTCATCGAACGGAACCAGTTGGAAATCTCCAACTGTATGACTGACCGGCAGAAAGACCAGGAACGGAAAGACGGCTATATGACTTATATGAAACTCGATAAACGCGGCGTCATTACGCTGTATATGTCTAAAATTCAATAACAGAAAGGAGTGCGCCATGAATCGGATATTGAGATTTTTGAGGAACCTCGATAAGAGGAAATTGATCTTCATCTTGCAGAGAGCCAGCGCCATCCTGTTACCCATTAGGCCATATCCTGAATGTGGGCACACGCCACAATGTCCCTGCCCCATGGCTAAAAAAGGAATCAGTGGCATTGCTATTGGTGGCAAGGCCGCCAGCGTAGAAATCGGCACGAGAACTGAATTTTAAGAAAGGAGCGTTATGAAAGTCTATTTAAATGCCGGTCACGACCGGGAACTTGACTCAGGTGCTGTCAACGCCGACTTGGGGCTGCGTGAATGTGACGCAGCCTATGAACTAACAATGCAGGTCAAGCAGTATTTGGAACGGAACGGCATGGATGTCCTGTTCGGGCAGAGTGACGATTTATATGATATTTGCGATGAAGCCAACGACGCCGATGCAGATATCTTCGTATCTATCCATTTCAACGCCTTCAACAAGCGGGCCAGCGGTACGGAAACCTGTATTTCCGGCACGACGGCCAGCCTGCTTCTCGGGCACTCGATTCAGTCGAACATCGTCGCAGCCTTGAAGCTGCCGAACCGGGGACTGAAAGAACACGCAGAATTTTTCGTCCTGCGAAGTACGGCCATGCCCGCTGTTTTACTGGAAATTTGTTTTATCGACAACAATCATGACTGGCGGCGGTATGTCCGCTGTCAGGATGACGTAGCAAGGGCGATTGCCACGGGTATCATGCAGTATCCCGGCATTGCCAATGCACAGCAATTAGCAGCTTAGCTGTTGGTTATAAAAAGTGAAGAAAGGAGGAATAAACTATGGCAGCAGAACGTAAAGTAGTTTCCAGCAAACTGAAGCTGGTCATCAGCTACAACGACGAAAACGATAATCTGTGCGAAAAATCCGTACAGATGCGTAACCTGGTGAACGGGGCTGACCCGGCCAACGTCGTTACCGCCGTTAACGCCATCGGCACGCTGTACGAAGATCCCATCACGGGTATCCATGAAGTCGTCGAAAACGAAATCACGGCGTAGGAGAGGTTGCTCTTCTCACCATACCAAAGAAAGGAGGACTACACTATGGCCATCAAATCGGAAACGAAAACGCTGCAGCTTACTTTTGTTGATGGAATCAGCAAAAATGTCAGCTACTCTATTTCCAATCCGAAAGCGGACTTGACTAAGGCAACCGTCGATACAGCCGCAAAAGCCATCGTCGACAGCAAAATCTTTGCTACGACGGAAGGCGGCAATCTGACAGCACTCAAGTCGAGCCAGATCGTAACCCGCAAGGTTGAAACGCTGGAATAAGCGTAGCATAATAAAGGTACCTTGGGCAGAATTTCTGCCCAGGGTATTTTCCATTTAAGGCAACATTAAAAAATTTTAATTTATGAAGAAAAAATGAAAAGAGGTTTTAATCGAATTTTAATGTAACTGTAGTAAGGAGACGTGATGTAATGACTATTCAGATGCGACATTGTGTCCGCGCAGCTCAGCGCGGCGACAAAATAGCGGCAGAAGAACTGATTAAGGCTTTTAAACCCTATTTGCACCATCAGGCCAAGAAATACCAGCGGTTTTATCAGAATTTCGATGAGGCCTTGTCGACGGCCTATCATGGGGCCATAGACTGTATCTATCAGTATGATCTGAGTCAATCCGAAACCGTCACCGAAATGATGGTCGCTTCGGTACACAATCACCTGCGTCGGGAGTCTTACAGCCGGACCTGTTACTACCAGCGAGTCGAAAAAACGATTATGGAAAACGATACATTAACTGATTTGCCGGAAGACCTTGTTTCTGAAGATGCCTGTCCGGAACTTTGCTATTTAGAAGACGAAGTACGGACGCAGCTCTACTGGGCTTTGGAACAGCTGCCCGAATTACAGCAGAAATTCATCCGCCTGCACTTCATCCATGGCTATTCGTATAAGCAGATTGCCCAAAAATACGATTTCAGGAAAAGCACCGTCGGGGATTATGTCAAAAGGGGTATTAGAAATTTGAGGATTTTGTTGGCAGCCGATGAGGCAGCCAGCTAGGAAAAATAAATGAGCTCTAAGTTTATGATCAGCACTTTACAACTTTTACGCCGCCTCGGAAATTGACGAAGCGAGTTTACACAAGGCCTAAACTAAGTCCGTTGGATTTTTTGCAATTGGGGCCTTAGAGACCAAAGTGCCAAAAAATACTTCACACAGCCCCAAGGGAGCCAAAGCCAGTGCCATCGTCTACAGCCTGATTGAAACAGCCAAAGCCAACGGCTTGGACCCCGAACGGTATCTGAAATACCTTTTTGAAAAGCTGCCGAATACAGCAAACTTCAAAGATACCGAAACCTTGGATCAATACCTGCCTTGGGCAACAAAGCCCCAGGAAAAGTGCAAAGAATAAATAGAATCAAAGCCCTAGACTTATGAAAAAAGGATAGCATAAGTCTGGGGCTTTTTCTATACACTGATTTATTTTCCGCTTACCTTATTTGGGCTGCAGATGGAACTGTAGATTGCTGACACTAGCCACGGTCTTCTTTTAGCTATACAAAGGTGTGTATTCATAATATAATTATAATGAAAAATGAAAATTTAATTATATTTTTCGGTGGTGTAATAATGAGGCAAAAAATAGTGGTTCCGGAAGCGCCTATATTGGTTGAATCTACCCGTTCCATCGGGTATTCTTTTGAGGCAGCTCTGGCCGATATTATAGATAACAGTATCAGCGCAGGTGCAGGCAATATTTATGTCGATTTTCAGGCATTACCGGATTCATATGTATGCATTGCAGATGACGGTTGTGGTATGACTTTACTGGACCTTGAAAAGGCCATGCGCTATGGAAGCCAAAGTTCTACAGAGAAGAGAAGCAAAAAGGATTTGGGACGATTTGGATTGGGAATGAAAATGGCATCGCTTTCTCAATGCAGAAGAGTAACGGTAATCAGCAAAAAAAACAGCCAAATTTATGCAGCAGCATGGGATTTGGATTATATTACTTCTACTCAAAATTGGTCTTTGCAGTTGTATTCGGAAAATGAAGTTGAACAATATCCAGGAATCGAATATCTGCATCATGTAAACAGTGGGACTGTAGTGGTGTGGCAGCATTTTGACCGGCTGAAAAAGGAATCTGATAATTTCAGCAGAGCCTTCAATGACAGGATTGTCTTGACAAAGAAACATGTATCGCTAGTATTTCACCGATACCTGAACGGCGATATCGGAGTGAGAAATTATATTAAAATTTATTTTAATGGAGATGAAATTCATGGCATCGATCCGTTTCTGACCGATAACCCGGCCACTCAACCATTAAGCGAACAGCAGATTAGAATTGATAATGAGATTATTACAGTAAAACCGTATGTCCTACCTCTTGTTAGTAAACTGACTGCAAAAGAAAGGAAAGCACGAGCAGAAAACAGTGAACTTCGTTTGAAGCAGGGGTTTTATATTTATCGGAATAAACGGCTGATTGTGTGGGGAACATGGTTCAGACTCATCAAACAGAATGAATTGGGCAAACTGGCAATGGTACGGGTTGACATTCCCAATACACTGGATTCCATATGGGAAATTGATATTCGAAAATCCAAAGCAAACCTTCCTTACATGATCAAAAAAAATCTGGCCAATATTGTTCTGCGTTCTGTGGAAAAAAGTGAAAAAGTATATCGGTACAGAGGACGCAAGGTAAAAGATGATAATATAATCCATACATGGGATGTAATCCAAAATCGCGAGAAATATGAGTATAAGATTAATAGAAACATGCCCATATTAAAAAATTTGGAAGAATCAATGGATGAGGACCAGATTAACCTGCTGGAATCCTATTTGAATCTTGTTGAAGAGACATTTCCTTTTGGTGATGTTTACTGCAGAGTGGCTCAAAACGAAATGAACTTGGAAAAAAGGAACAACAACGATGAGGAAGAAGCTTTTCAGCTGGCTGAAAATACTGTTCAGCAACTGATGAAGATCCATGGAAACGTGAAAGAATTCATTGAATCAATGAAAATAATGGAACCGTTTTCCAATTATCCTGATGTTGTTACCAGAATAAAAGAGGAGTATGGAAATGAATGAAAAGCAAAAGAAAGTTTCAACTTTGGTTATAATGCAACTGGCTGGAAGAGAAAACGTGGAATCAGCAGAAATTATGAAATTCATTAATTTATTTGCTTCACTCAATCCCATGACTGACATCGAAAAAAAGGCAGTACTGAAAGATGTTGAGTCAAAGATTCAAATCAATGTAGAGAAGGGAATTATAATAACAGAACATAGTCATCTACCTTGGTACAACAGTGCAAAAAGTAATATCGATCCCAAGTTCTGGAATCGTTATAAACTTTATCTGAGATCTCAGGGATGGAACAATGCGGTGCTGAATGAAATGGATGACGCCACGGATGCCGTTATGGATCTTTTAGGGAATCCCTGCCAAAAAGAAGGATTCAACAGACGAGGCCTGTGTATTGGGGAAGTGCAGTCTGGGAAAACGTCCAACTATATTGCACTGATCAATAAGGCTGCTGACGCAGGATATAAAGTGATTATCCTTCTTACCGGTGTTATGGAAAAACTTCGTGCACAGACACAGGAGCGGGTTGATTTGGGATTTACCGGGACTGACAGTGACGCTTTTCTCAAACATCGAAAAGGTTTTGAAGGAAAAGTCGGAGTCGGAAAATACGACAATAAGGCTATTGCCTGGTCAGTAACCAGTAAATCATCTGATTTTAAACAAAAAACAGCATCCAGTCTGATACCGCACTTGGACAAGATTAGTGTTCCCATAATTTTTGTCATGAAAAAGAATCGGTCCGTTCTGCAAAATTTGAGCCAGTGGCTTGAATTGGCTGATGCAGGAGTAATAGATGTACCCATGCTTCTCATTGATGATGAAGCAGATAACGCATCCATTAATACTCATAATGCAGATACAGATCCGACCGCCATAAACAAAGCTATCCGTGAATTATTGAACAAGTTTTTAAAATCCGATTATCTTGGATTTACGGCTACTCCGTATGCCAATATTTTCATTGATCCGGAAACAGAGGATGACATGTTCAATGAAGATCTGTTCCCCAGAGATTTTATCTATTGTCTGCCTTCACCATCCAATTACATTGGTCCGGATGCCGTTTTTACAAGTGACGGAAAATATCGGACAATGCTTCACAATAATGATGATTGTGAAGACTATGTTCCCATGAAACATAAAAAAGAATTTTTTCCGAGTCCTCAGATACCGAAAAGTTTGGAAACAGCCATTTGTTCCTTTATGCTGATTAACGTAATCAGAGATTTAAGAGGAAATCAAAAAGCCCACAGGACTATGATGATTAATCTTTCCCGATTTATTGCTGTTCAGAATCGGGTGAGAGGACAGGTATCCAGTCTGGTCAAAGATTATCAGAATGCCATACAAAACTATTATATGTGTGGAAGCAGAGCCCTACGGTATCCGGAATTTCAGAAACTGAAATGGGTTTTTGACCAGTTTTTCAGGCACTGCCTTCATGCGGACGGATCCACGTTGATTACTTGGGATGAAGTACAAAAGAATCTGAAGAACGCCGTCATGCCCATTAATGTTGATTCTGTCAATGGGGGCAATGCTGTACGTATCCTCAACTATGAAAACTATGCAGATACCGGCTTGAGACTGATTGCTGTAGGAGGCTTGAGCCTTTCCCGTGGACTGACACTGGAGGGATTGTGTGTAAGCTATTTTCACCGTAATTCCAAAATGTATGATACTCTCATGCAAATGGGAAGATGGTTTGGATATCGCAGCGGGTATGATGATCTCTGCCAGATCTGGATGCCGGATACGGCCATTGACTGGTATCGGCAGATTACTGAGGCCACTGACGAACTGAAGGAAAAAATTCAGATGATGCGTGATCAGAATAAGACTCCCCAGGAATTTGGATTGTGCGTGAGACAGGATAAGGGTGCCTTACTGGTTACCGCCCGCAACAAGATGAAAAGTGCCAGAACTTATGTGCAGGCAATCAATTTAAGCGGTTCTGTAATTGAAACAGCTTATCTGCCAAGCAGAAAAGGTGAAAACCAGGCAAATCTGAAAGCAACTGACAAGTTTTTAAAGAATTTGAAGTCGAACTATGACCAGGCAGATAACAATGATTTGTTTCTGAAAGAGAATATTCAATTCTTAAATGTAGATTGGCAATTTATACAGCAGTACCTGCGGGAGTATCATTGCCACAATGCCAACAGAATATTTAAAAATGAGGACATTGAAAAAGCTTTGTTTTCTGAACAGAAAAAATATACAAATTGGGACGTCGCCGTTGCATCTGGCCGGGGTGACTTGGGAATTATGGCAGGTTTGCGTATAAAGCCGGTTATAAGAACTTTCCGATACAATAGAGCTATTCGGGCTCTGCAGATTTCCGGATCAAACGTCCGTCTTGGTACGCAAAACATGTCTGCAGCGGGTCTGACCAAGAAACAGGTAGAAGAAGTAAAGGAAAAATTCAGCAAGGAGAAAAGTCTGAGCGGTACGAGCTATTTTCGGGCCGGAATCGATCGGAATCCTCTGCTGATCATTTATCCGGTAATTTTGAAAGCAGGAAAAGAAAAAATGGATAAAGAAACTCAGGAAATTTTGGATTATTATAAGGATTCGAATGCTCTTTTGATTGGTCTTGCCATAGGGATTCCATTGATGAAGAATGTAGAGTCGATTGTGCGTACCTATAAAATGAATGCAGTAATGCAGAAGGAAATCTTTGGCATGGACGAAAACGATAATGATTTTGATGAAGATGAATATGAAAGTGAAAATTAATTTTTGAGAGAAAATATAAATGAAATATACTGGTGATGTTTTTAAAAAATTTAATAATGACAAATACAGCAGAGTGGATGCACTACATAAACTGGACTTCTTTTACGGAAAAGACGAAAAAGGTAATGCGTCTCTTCTTCTTCAGACATCATGCAAAGTAGAGGTGCTTCCATCTACAAACTGCATTGTTGTTGAAACTGGATGGAGAAAAAAAGATAAGATATGGACTATATCCTTCAACTTGAAACAGGCGGACCTTATGAATATTTTTGTCTGTTTTTGCGAAGACATGGTAGAAAGTTCAAGAGGTATCGATGACGAACGGATTGGTGTGCAATTCGTTGAAAACCGTTATCTGGAGTGGAGACATCTGCTTTCTGCAGGCCAATCAGATTATTTGAGTATGGCTGCTATTAAAGGTCTTTTGGGGGAAATGAAATTCTGTTTGGATGTTCTTATACCTGCCTGTGGTGTAAAAAATGCAGTCTTGTCCTGGCAGGGCCCTTTGAAAAAAGATCAGGATTTTGTTTTTGAGGATACCTGGTATGAAATAAAGACGCTGTCTCCCGGCAGTATCGATGTGGCCATTTCATCCGTTGAGCAGTTGGATAACCCTGCTGAGGGGCATCTGGTGATACAAACAGCTGAAAGAACAACGATTACTAGTTCTGTTGGAATAACTTTAAATGGAGCTTTTGAGAAGCTGGATAATTTGCTGAAAGAGTATCCTCAGACCAGAAGAATCATGCGGGGAAATCTGATTTCAATGGGATATGCTTCAGTTCCCTACTATGATCAATTCAAATTTGTATTTTATGAAAGATGGAGTTACAGGGTGGGGCGGGATTTTCCGGCACTCAGAAGAAAACAGTTGCCGGAAGCCGTTTCAGAAGTGAAGTACAGACTGATGCTGGCGCAGCTGAATGATTTTAAGGAATGGGGGACTTCGTAATGGATAAAGAAATTGTAGCATATAAAAATAATTTAATGTCCGATATTCATTTATTAGCCGAACAAAATGGGAACATGCCGAGGGAAGAATTCATCAATCAAATCACATCAAATTTAATAAATGCGGAAGAATTTTTGGAATTTATTCCTCTCCAGTTTGAAAGTATAGGAAGTAGAAATTCAAAAATTCAAATAGATGGATACTATTATGATAACTTGGAGCATTGTTTAGCTCTGTTCATTTGTGATTTTGTGGAAAGTGATGAAATTGAAACACTGACTAATACGGATGCTGTAAATCTTTTCAAGAAAGAACAAAATTTTATTGTCAATTCCATGAATGGATTTATTCTGGAAAGAGGAGAACCCAGTACTCAGGGATATGATTTGGCCTATGACATTTCCAACCGGTTTAAAAATGTAGATAAATACAGAATGTACATAATTTCCAACCGAATTATGAGTACCCGGGTTCATAAATTTAAAAACAGCATTCTGTGTGAAAAAGAATGTGAATATATGGTTTGGGATATAGGGCGTCTATATGAACTGGAAAAGTCCAAAAGCGGGAGAGAGGAAATTGAAATACATCTGGCGGATTTTGGTGTGGAGGGAATTCCATGCTTGAAAGCAGGTCAAAGCGGTGAGTATACTGCTTTTCTATGCAATATTCCCGGAAAGATTCTGGCTGAATTATATAACGAGTATGGAGGCCGACTTTTAGAGGGAAATGTGCGTTCCTTTTTGTCAACTAGGGGAAAAATCAACAAACAGATCAGAAATACCATTCTAAATGAACCCCAAAAATTTTTTGCCTATAATAATGGCATTGCTGCAACTGCCTCCGATGTAAAAACAAAAATGACGACTAATGGACTGGTTCTGACAGATATCCGAGATTTACAGATTGTAAATGGTGGGCAGACTACAGCATCTCTGGCTAATGCACTGGTTAAAGACAAGGATCGGGCAAACGATTTGAGAGATATTTATGTTCCCATGAAGCTTTCAGTTGTCGAGCCGGAAACTGCAGCCAGATTGATTCCGGATATTGCCAGATATGCCAACAGTCAGAATAAAGTCAGCGAAGCAGATTTCTTTTCCAATTCGCCTTTCCATATTCAAATGGAACAGATTTCCAGAAAACTGCTTGCCCCTGCTGTCAATGGCAATCAGTATGGTACGCATTGGTATTATGAACGGGCCAGAGGACAGTACAGACAGGAAACTGCCAGAATGACTCCTGTACAGAAAAAAAGGTTTGAGAAAGAAAACCCCAAAAAACAAGTTATAACTAAAACGGATATGGCCAAGTTTTACAATATTTACAGGATGATGCCAGATGTCGTTTCTACAGGAGCTCAGAAAAATTTCATTAAATTTGCAGGATGGGCAGCTGAACAGTGGGAAAAAGACAAAAATCAGTTCAATGAACAATTTTACAGAAGTGTTGTCGCAATGGATATTCTTTTTCATTCCATTGATGGCATCGTAAAAAGGGCTTCCTGGTATGATGGTGGTTACAAAGCGCAGGTAAACACATATACTTTATCGTGGCTTTTCTGGCTGATACACCAGCAGTATCCCGACAAGGAAATGGATTTGAAGAAAATATGGCAGAAACAGGAAATTTCCCGGACAACAGAAAAACAACTGGAGGAATTGGCCAAAGAATGCTATGTGTTTCTTACGGATCCTGAACGTGGCGTACAGAATGTGACGGAATGGGCTAAAAAAGCCGAATGCTGGGAAAAAATGAAGAAAAAATCATTTGCTCTTCATAGTGAATTTATAGATGAACTGATTGATACTGAAGTTGTAAAGCAGGAACGACACGAAGCCAAAAAGGAACAAAAAGAAATCAATAAAGTAAATGCCATGATTGCAGTAGTCCAGTATGGTATTCAAAAATGGGAAAAAGTACTGGAATGGACCCGTGTCAATCCGATACTGACACCAAAAGAAACTTCCATACTGATGAATTGCGTAAAGGCACTGAAAAAAGGGAAAAACCCTTCGGACAGACAGAGTGTCTGCCTTATGGAAATTCTGGATAAAGCTAGAAACGAGAGTTATCCGGAATGACGGGTAACCGGGAATGAAGTTCTTTTATGAGATTTGTCATGAGATTCACAAAATCATGTTCGATTTCGCATTCCCACAATACAATGACATTCCATCCGGACTCTGTAAGCAGTTTATGATTCTTTTGATCGTTTTTAACGTTTGCCGTAAATTTTTTTTGCCAGAATTCCTGATGAGAGGAGGGAGTGGTGGCATATTTGCATCCAGGATGACGGTGCCAGAAACAGCCGTTGATGAAAATAACAGTTTTGTACTTTGAAAGTACGATATCAGGTTTCCCCGGCAGTGATTTTACATTCTTTCTGTATCTGAAGCCTTGAGAGAAAAGATATTTGCGCACTTTTATTTCGATGGATGTATCATGGGATTTTATTTTTGACATGTTTTTGCTTCTTTTTTCTTTTGAAATTTTGTCCATAGCGAAACTCCTTTAACAGAAATTTGTTCAATTGTTACGAATTATATTTACTAGATGCATTTTTTTTGATATAATCAATATTTAAGTATGGTGGAAAGGAGGGTATTGCAATGACCAGATATCTGGACCTTTTTGCGGGTGCAGGCGGATTGTCTGAAGGTTTTAAAATGGCGGGATTTGATCCGGTTGCCCATGTGGAAATGGACCGGGCAGCTTGCAATACTCTAAGGACCAGAGTTGCATATTACTGGTTGAAAGAACACAATATGCTATCTGTGTATAATTCTTACCTGAAAGGAGAAATTACCCGCAAAAGCTTTTATGAGCAGATTCCTGATGAGGAATTGGATTCTGTTTTGCAATACACCATTTCCCAGAAAAACATCCAGAAAATTTTTGCTGTTGTCCATAATCGACTGCAGGGAGAAAAACTCGATTTGATAATTGGCGGGCCACCCTGCCAAGCATATTCTATTGCAGGCAGGTCCAGAAGCCATGATCACATGGTGGGTGATGCAAGAAACTATCTTTACAAGCTTTATGCAGAATTTTTGAGAGAGTTTCAGCCTCAGTATTTCGTATTTGAAAATGTTATGGGATTGCTGTCAGCTAAGGAAAAAAGTGGAGAACGCCATTTTGACAAGATGCGCAGACTATTTAAGAAATATGGCTATACAACTGAGTACAGAATACTGAACGCTCATGATTATGGCGTATTGCAAAACAGAAAAAGAATCATTTTGATTGGAAAGTTAAATGGTGAAACTGGATTTTATCCCCTGATACCCAAAACGGATACAAGTGAGTACAAGGTGCATGACATTCTGGATGATTTGCCGTTTATTCATTCTGGTGAAGGTATTCCAGAACCAGTGCCAACCAAAAATCACGCCAGTTCCTATCTTTTTAAAGTAAAAATAAAGGAATACCAGATGGAGCCGGTTACACAGCATTATTCCCGCCCCAATAATGAGCAGGATTTGAAGATTTACCGCATTGCTGTCCAGAAATGGAATGAATCTCATGAGCGGCTCAGTTATGATGAATTGCCGGATGATTTGCGATCCCATAAAAATATTACTGCATTTTTGGATAGATTTAAAGTTGTTGCCGGAGATTTGCCTTTTGCGCATACGGTGGTGGCCCATCTTTCGAAGGACGGGCATTACTATATTCATCCTGACATCCGACAAAACCGTTCACTGACACCGCGAGAGGCAGCAAGAATTCAGACTTTTCCCGACAATTACTATTTTGAAGGAAGCAGTGAAAGAGGTTCTCGAACACAGGCATATAAACAGATTGGTAATGCTGTGCCCGTCTATTTGGCCTACAGCATTGCACAAGCCATGGATTCTTGTTTTAAAAATCCGACAGGATATCAGAAAGATATGGCTGGCTGTCTGCCTGGAAAATAATCTTTTTTCAAGTTCATAATGGCATTTGTTATAAAGGTTCGACTTTTCATAAGTCGAATCTTTTCTGTTTTTGATTATTATTGAAAAGCTGTTATAATGGAGAAAAACATTCATTCTGGACTTGGAGTGTAAGCGGAAAATAAATCGGTGGATTTAATCTCCTGGCTGTTTATGAGACAATAGGCTCATCAAACAGGATAAATTAGACAAATTAGAATTTCTCCCATTTTGTCTAAAAACTCTAATTTATCCTATTCAGTAAGGAGGATGCTTTTGGATACTCAAAAAATTACACACGAAATGAGAATGAAACACTGGATGCAGCTCATTGCGCAGCACCAGCAGAGTGGCTTTTAGGACGGGGAAACTCAGCGTCAAAATGAGCAAGTGATGACCATTTGCATAGTACTTGTCCATATGGCAGGCTATATGTTAATCTTCTTTTTACTTGGATAAGCCTTCTCGCTGTGAGAAGAATGACCTTACCTAAAATATATGTGGCAATAGCTAAAGTATTTCCTGTGTGAGTAGGAGAATTCTGTGATTCTTTTTTCATTATCTTTCCTTATTTTAACTATATTATAGGATTATGGGGAGAAGGGGAAATTATTTATGGCAACAAAAGATAAAACAAAAATATTACAGATTCGCATTGATGATGATATGCTAAGTGCATTTCAAGAGATAACTGAACGATTTAGCATCAATCGTTCGGCCCTTATTCGTTCGTAGATTAAGAAATATATTGATGCACATAAAAGCAACAACAATAACAACCAGTGGCTCTAGCTGGGGAATCCTATATTTTACACCAATTTAGGCTTTTTCCGTGCGAGCTGGGATAGTTTTAGCATGTTACGATATATACAAGGAAGGGGGGTTCGTATGGATAAGAAGCAACTTAAAAAAATATGGATGGCTTTTTTTGATAGATAATAACATAAAAAATATCGATGTAGCTGCTAAAATTGGTATAACTGGCAGTGCATTAGGTCAGCGTATAAATAATGGATCTATTCGATTTATTGATATGGTGAATATTTTTGAGTCATATGGATATGGATTGAAATTCTATCGTAAAAATAACGATTCATAGGATAGACTGTTCTCTTGTTTTAATTGAAGTCTTTCTCTTACAGGCAGTAATATTCGTGTCTGTATTGCTTCTGACGTTATACAAGGTACATTTGCCACATCTGAAGCAAAGAGCATAACAGGTAGCGCTAGATTTGAAAAAATTTAATGGCCTATCGCTTTTTTAGAAGGCTTTTTCATTTTGTCTGCCTCAAAATGAAAAAAAAGCAGGGCCATTTCTGACTCTGCTTTAGCAAGTTGCCCGGATTTGAACCGTGATCTTCCTCAATCAAGGCGTGCGCCCCGTACACTACTACTTGCTAGTTCAATTATACCAGCTTTTTGTAATGCGAGCACTACCTTTTTCTTTTTATCTGAGACAATATTAACAATATTATATATATAATATTGTGTATAGGATTCGCGGCGGCCTTTTTGGCCCGTCGGGTGCCGACTAGCGAAGGCGCAGGATGGGTGCCAAAACGGACAGCAGTGGCGGAACGCCCTGGGTCGGGACGTCCCCTACATAGCCCCGGCTGGGGCATTTTTTTGTGCTGATGGTTGATTGAAGAGATGCCTTATTTTAGAAGAAAAAAAGCTTGACAAGGTCTGTCTAAATCTGTAAAATAAATAAGTAAGCTTTTCACTTGGACTCCATTAGCCCCGGAGAAAGAGCACCAAAAGCTTGGTCAGTTAGTTAAATTCAGGGAGGAATTACACAGCATGAAAACTACATTTATGGCCAATGCAGGCAACATCGAACGCAAATGGTTTGTTGTTGATGCTGAAGGCCAGACATTAGGCCGTCTTGCTGCCGAAGTAGCTAAAGTTCTTCGGGGAAAACATAAACCTACTTTTACCCCGCATGTTGATACAGGCGATTATGTAATCGTAGTAAACGCAGCAAAGGTTAAATTAACAGGTAAAAAATTAATCCAGAAAACCTATTTCCATCATTCCGGTTATCCCGGTGGAGCTAAATTCACTCAGGCCGGCCACATGCTCGAAGCACGTCCGGAACGCGTTGTTGAAATGGCAGTTCGCGGTATGCTCCCGAAAAATAAATTGGGTGAACAGATGTATCGTAAACTGAACGTTTATGCAGGTGCTGAACATCCGCATCAGGCTCAGAAACCTGAAGTTTTGAAGTTAAACATTCGCTAATTAATACCGGGAGGAAGATTTCATGGCAGTAGCACAGTACTACGGCACTGGCCGTAGAAAGACATCCGTTGCTAGAGTTCGTCTGGTTCCGGGTCAGGGTAAAATCACAGTCAACAAAAAAGAATTGAACGAATATTTCGGTCGTAAAACACTGGAATTGGTTATTAAACAGCCGCTCGTACTCACAGGCGTAACTGAACAGTACGACGTCATCGCTGACGTTAAGGGTGGCGGCCCGTCCGGCCAGGCCGGCGCAATCCGTCACGGCATCAGCCGTGCCCTTTTGGAAGTCGACGGCGATTTCCGTCAGGCTCTCAAAAAAGCTGGTTTCCTCACACGCGACCCGCGTGAAAAAGAACGCCGTAAATACGGCCTCAAGAAAGCTCGTAAGGCTTCCCAGTTCTCGAAACGTTAATATTTTTTCAAGATATTTTCGTCAAACCTATGCCATTAAAAGAGGCTGTCGCATGTGCGACAGCCTCTTTTTGAGTATCAAGTTTGCAGTTTGTAGTTGTTAGTGAAGGCTTTTAAATTTAAAACCATTTTCTACAAACTACAAACTCCGTACTAAAAACTATAAAATAAAAGGATAAGGTAAAATATATTTCGCAAATTCAATTTCATAAAAAATAGACATAGTCTATTGCCGCTAGTACAATTAAGTTACCACACAAAATTCGTAAGGAGGCAATAGACCATGTCTGGTAATATTATACAACTTAATGAGGATCTTATAAAGAATAA
>ERZ838483.491-NODE-491-length-49602-cov-6.269522_pt1 | contig 49602 bp, 35 predicted proteins | sample MGYA00519939_ERZ838483 | MGnify/ENA primary metagenome ERZ838483 (study PRJEB31850, sample SAMEA3708836) | human gut metagenome | biome: human gut; feature: human-associated habitat; material: faeces | place: China | collected 2014 ... | reverse complement strand
GCAAAGCTACAACCAAACCTCAAAGTGTAAAAGGTGCATTTCTTCGAATGCTTACCGCTGACATCGGTGCGGTCGTAATAGTAGCCGAAGCGCCGGCGGGCATCGTAGATGATCCAGGGCTGGTCGGCAAAGCGGTCGCGGAAATGGCGTACCGTAAGCGAGAGCACGTTGTAGAGGGGTTCCATGATGCCGAAGTAGGTACCGTCGGCGGTTTTCTGGAAGCGCATGAACTGGAGGACGCGCATGCGTTCGCCGCTGACTTTGCGGCCGAGCTGCCAGACGGCCAGGACATCGGGATCGGCATAGTGGGTTTCGATGTTCCGGGGAGAGTCGAATACCTTGCGGAGGTAGCGCATCAGCAGCATGGGGGCTTCGGGCAGTTCGGAGAGCCAGCAGCCGGTGACGGAAGCAAGCCCGGCGGCGGAGAGTTTCTTGCGGAGAGCTTTCCAGACGCGTTCGGACTTTTCGGGATCGGCCACGACGGTATGTACCTCGTCGCAGAACAGGGGAAGGGGCTCACCGGCGGTGAGCAGGGCTTCGGGAAAGGTCTTGCGGGCGTAGGCATCGAACAGGGCGGTGAGCAGCCCTTCGAAGGTATGGTCGTAGAGGAAGACGGTCATGGGCGGACGGGTTAGGGGTTAATCCTGGAAATCGAAACTCAGCTGACGGTCGTCGGTCTTGCGGGCCGGACGGGGAAGGAGCAGCTTGCGTACGCCTGCGGGTCCGAGATCGAGGATGGTCTTGTCGGGCAGTTCGTGGCAGGTGATGAAATAGCGGGCTTTCTTGACCACGGCTCCCATGCGCTTGAGGTCGTAGAGGCCGATGCGGGAGAAGCGGCGCGAAAGGACGATGAGCCGTGCCGAGCGCACTCCGATGCCGGGGACGCGCAGCAGGGCTTCGTAGTCGGCCGTCAGGATGTTGACGGGGAAGAATTCCGGATGACGGAGGGCCCAGGCCAGTTTGGGATCGACTTCCAGATCGAGATCGGGGGAGGCATCGTCCACGAGTTCATCCACCCGGAACTGATAGAAGCGCAGGAGCCAGTCGGCCTGATAGAGGCGGTTCTCGCGCACCAGGGGCGGCTGTTTCAGGGCAGGCAGCCGCTTGTCGTAGGTGTTGACGGAGATGTATCCGGAGTAGTAGACACGCTTCATGGTGGGGCGCTGGTAGAGGGCCGACGACACGTTGAGGATGTCGCGGTCGGTTTCGGAAGTGGCACCCACGATCATCTGGGTGCTTTGTCCGGCGGGAGCAAAGCGGGGTGCATGGCGGTGTTTCTTCCGTTCCTCGGCACTTTCGAGGGCGCCCTGCTGGATGTACAGCATCGGCTTGTAGACGCTCTGGTGGTCTTTCTCGGGAGCCAGCAACTTGAGATTCTTTTCCGTAGGGATTTCCAGATTGACACTGAGGCGGTCGGCATAGCGTCCGGCCTGGCGCACCAGTTCCTCGCTGGCTCCGGGAATGCTCTTGAGGTGGATATATCCGTTGAAGCGGTGTACCTCGCGCAGGTCTTTGGCCACGCGCACCAGGCGTTCCATGGTGTAGTCGGGATTGCGTACCACGCCGGAGCTGAGGAAGAGTCCTTCGATGTAGTTGCGGCGGTAGAACTCGATGGTGAGATCCACGAGTTCGGAGACCGAGAGAGTGGCCCGGGGAATGTCGTTGCTGACACGGTTGATGCAATAGGCACAGTCGTAGATGCAATAGTTGGTGAGCATGATCTTGAGCAGGGAAATGCAGCGTCCGTCTTCGGAGAAACTGTGGCAGATGCCCCATCCTCCTACGGTGTTGCCGAGACCGTCTTTGCGGCTGTTCCGGCGCACGGTTCCGCTGGAAGCGCAGGAAACGTCGTATTTGGCCGATTCGGTCAGTATCTTCAGTTTCTGGATCACCTGTTCGTTCATCTTGCTGTGTATTTTTGATCAAAGGTAGAGAGAGTTTGCGACTTGTGCAAAATCTTTGGGGATTTTGTCGTACCTTTGCGGCCGGTTATTCAACGAGACAAATTTATGTGGTTATTACTGGCTTTCTGCTCAGCGGCGTTGCTGGGCTTTTATGATGTATTCAAGAAAAAATCGCTGGCAGGCAATGCGGTGCTTCCCGTGCTGGGACTGAACACCCTGTTTTCGAGTCTGATCTTCCTGCCGTTTATCCTGATTTCTCATTTCCGTCCGGAATGGTTGCAGCATACCCTGTTTTATGTGCCTGATGCGGGCTGGGAGGTGCACAAGTTTATCCTGGTGAAGTCGCTGATCGTGCTGTCGTCGTGGACGTTCGGCTATTTCGGCATGAAGCATCTGCCGCTGACCATTGTGGGGCCGATCAATGCCACCCGTCCGGTGATGACGCTGGTGGGAGCCTTGCTGATTTTCGGCGAGCGGCTGAACGTGTATCAGTGGATCGGTGTGCTGCTGGCCATCGGATCGTTTTTCCTGCTGAGCCGTTCGGGCAAGAAGGAAGGGATTGATTTCACCCACAACAAATGGATTGCCTTTATTGTGCTGGCGGCGGTGCTGGGTGCGGCAAGCGGGCTGTACGACAAGTACCTGATGAAGCAGTTCAACAACATGGTGATCCAGTCGTGGTATAACATCTATCAGTTTTTCCTGATGGGCGGGGTGCTGATGTTCCTGTGGTGGCCCAAACGCAAGACGAGTACGCCTTTCCACTGGAACTGGTGCATTCCGCTGATTTCCGTGTTTCTGTCGGCAGCGGACTTTGTCTATTTCTATGCCCTGAGCATGGACGGGTCCATGATTTCCATTGTGTCGATGGTACGCCGGGGAAGCGTGATCGTGTCTTTCCTGTTCGGTGCGATGATTTTCCGCGAGAAGAATCTGCGGAGCAAGGCTATTGACCTGCTTCTGGTTCTGATCGGTATGTTCTTCCTCTATCTGGGAAGCGTACTGGGTTAAAAATAATCCCTCTGTTCCGGTTCTGATGCTGTAAGTGTCAGTATGGGAACAGAGGGATCATTGTATCCGGGCCTGTTGCGCCGGTCAGGACGGATTATAAATCCTCCAGCACGATGGTATAGCCGCCGGTGAAGCTCTTTCCGGGAGCCAGATGCTGGATCCATTCACGGTCTTTCAGTTCGCCGCGGTAGCCTACGGTGTCGCAGCGTCCGTACCACGGTTCCAGGCATACGAAAGGCACGTCGGGGTGGACGGCACTGGGCGACCAGACAGCAGCGAGAGGCGTGTTGAACTCCAGGCTGAGGTAAGGCTTCCGGTTGCGGTCGAGCAAAGTCATTTTCCGGAGCTGGCTGTTGTCGAAGATATAGGTGTCGCATCCGAAGCTGTCGCTGGTGAGTTCCATGATGCCGTCGGGCAGGCGGAGCTCCTGATGTTCAGGCTTCACGCAGCCCTTTTCTGCCGGAGTGAGGTAATGAAGCAGGAGGTGCTTCTGTCCGAAGTCGAGGAATCCCCGCTGCTTGGTGTTCAGATCGAGGTCGCGGTAGTAGAAAGCCGGATGGCCTCCGATCTGGAAATGCATTTCGCGGTCGCCGGTGTTTTCCACATTCCAGATCACCTGAAGACGGTTGTCCCGCAGGCGGTATCCGATTTGCAGGATGAAGGGGAAGGGATAGAGTTTCAGGGTATCTTCGTTGCTCTCCAGACTGAATACCAGAGAATTTTCTTCCTCGTAGGTCAGCTGGAACTCACAGTCGCGTGCGAATCCGTGCTGTCCCAGTTCGTAGGTTTCCCCCTCATGGTGGTATTGGTTGTTCCATAACCGTCCGACGATGGGGAACAACACGGGTGAGCGGCGTCCCCAGAAGCGTATGTCGCCTTGCCATAAATATTCATTTCCGTTGGCCATGATGCTGTCCAGCTCTGCTCCGTGGTCTGTGATCTGGACCGTAATTTTGTCATTCGAAAGTATTTTCATCAGATTTATTGTTTTATTTCTCTTGATTTTTCAAGAAGCTTGGTTTATGGCTTCAAAGGTAAGAGATTTTTTTTGGCTTATCTGCTGAAAATATATATTTTTGTGCGGAAACCTAAAAATGTGAAGATGAAATATCGCCATTGGTCCGGCTGGATTATATTACTGACTGTCCTGGCGGGGATAGTCGGATGTTCCAGGGCCGGACAAGACAGGAAGGGCAGGAATTTGGGAGTTTATGAGGCATTCATGCGGGAAATGGAGGATTCTCTGACAAAAGATCCTGCCGGAATATACAACAGGCTGGACAGTGCACTGGCTTCGGCTCCGGACAGCATGAGTTATTACCGGAACATGCTGATGAAGGCGAAAGCGCTGTTTTATACGGCTGCATTTGATTCGATGGTACCATTGATGGACCGTGTGCGGGCATATTGCGACCGCAGCGACGACAATGCTGCCATCCAGGGATTGTATTGCCAGATTTATAATATGGAGGGAAACCTGTACGGACGGAAGTCGGAAATGGATTTGTCGGCAAAGGCTTTTGAGAAAGCCTACGCCTGTGGACTGGCTGCCGGAGAGCGTGAGAAGCTTCCTTATATCTGCATCAATCTGGCTGATGCGTATGTGCGCGGCGGCCGTTTTGACCTCGGATCTTTCTGGTACAGACGTACGCTGTCTATGTTTGATTCGCTTCAGGTAGCTGAAAAAGACCGTTTCCCGGTTTATTACGGACTGGCTCAGGTGAATATGGAGCTGCGTAACTTTGACCGTTGTGACTATTATTTCAATCTGGCCGAGCGTTCGTTTGACCAGATGCGTCCGTATGAGAAGCATGTGTATCTGAACAACCGGGGCAACTCGTATTATTTCCGTCAGGATTATCCGACGGCACTGGGGTATTTCCGCCGTTCGCTGGCGCTGACCCGGAAATATCCCGACATGGAGTTTGAACGGAATCTGACCATGATCAATATGGGTGAGGTCTTTCTGCTGATGAACCAGACGGACTCTTCTGCCTATTATCTGAGCCGCTGTTATGACTTTTTCCGCCGGGTGAATAATCAGACTGCCTTGTATTACATTGATACGCAGTTGATTGAACTGGCTCTGAAGCAGAAGAACCTGCCACTGGCACGGATGCGCCTGAAAAATGCCGTGAAGCCCGATTATGTGGAACCCAACATGGTGAATGTCCGGAACCGCTATCTGCAGCATTTTTATGAAGAGAGCGGGGATTTCCGGAAGGCTTACCATTATTTGCAGGAGAACAAGCGGATTGATGACTCGATCCGCAGTGAGCGTGTGAAGATGCGTGCCGCGGAGATTGCACTGAAATACCGTCAGGACAGTACGCTGATGCAGAAGGAAATTTCCATTCAGCAGAAGGAAAACCAGCTGCTTCATCTGCATCAGTGGCTTTATGGACTTGTGGGCTGCATCTTGCTGCTGGGTACGGCTGCACTGGCTCTGTATCTGTATCGCCGGAGAAAGATCGACAAGGAACGCTGGAAACTGCAGACGGCCATTACTTCCCTGCGTCTGGAGAATATCCGTAACCGGATTTCGCCGCATTTCATCTTTAATGTGCTCAACCGGGAAGTGAGCGAACGGAAGGAAAACCCGGACAACACGAACCTGATGGGACTGATCAAGCTGATGCGGCGTAACCTGGAACTGACAGACAGTCTGGCCGTGACTCTGGCTGATGAACTGGATTTTGTCCATACGTACGTCAGTCTGGAGCAGAAGTCGCTGGGAGAGGAGTTCCGGTTTGAAGTCTCAACGGGCGATGTCGATCTGAATGTGGTACGTGTGCCTTCCATGCTGCTTCAGATTCCGGTGGAGAATGCCATCAAGCATGCTCTCCGCCTGAAGGAAGGCAAACGCAGACTGTGGATCAGGGTGATGCAGGAAGGAGAGAGAGTCGTAGCCACGGTGTGCGACAACGGAGGAGGCTACCGACGGCAGAGTGTGAACCGGGGAACGGGAACCGGAATGAAGGTGATTACCCAGACCATTCAGCTGCTCAATTCATACAACCGGCAGTCTATTGTCATGACCATCAGCAATGTGCCGGTGGAAGACGGAGAAACAGGATGTGAAGTGCGTTTCACCATTCCTTTGCATTATTCTTACCGATTAACCAAATAACACTATGAATAAGATTTATCGAACAGTAATTATAGATGACGAAGAGAGTGCCATCGACAATCTCTGTCTGGCCTTGAAGCCATACGGACAGATTGTAGTGGAAGGGGTGGCACACAATGGAGCGGCAGGGCTGAAACTGATCGAAAAGGTGCGCCCTGACCTGGTGTTTCAGGATGTGGAACTGCCCGATATGCTGGGCATGGAACTGGTTACCCGTGCCCGGAAGAAACTGGGAGTGAACATGGAGGTCGTGTTCTATACAGCCTATAACAAATATATGATTGACGCCTTCCGTGCTTATGCCTTCGATTTTCTGCTGAAGCCGGTGGATTCGCAGGAACTGGAAGTTGTGATCCGGCGTCTGGAAGAACGGGGAAAAGAGGTGGAGGCGGTCAAGGTACAAATGCCGGTGCCAACGGCTGAAAAACCGTTTATGATGGTGACTCCTACGGGTGACCTGCGTTTCCTGCATGCTTCGGAGATCGGTTATTTCCGTTATCTGTCGGGGCGGAAGCTGTGGGAAGTGGCATTGTCGGACGGAACTTTCCTGCCCCTGAAGCGGAATACGACGGCCGAACAGCTCTGTATTTATGACAAGTCGTTTGTGCAGGTACACCAGTCATATATCGTGAACATGAATTATCTGGTGATGGTTCAGGACAACCGCTGTATCATGTATCCGCCCTTCGACGGATGTGATGAACTGCTGGTTTCCAAGAAGTACAGGAAGGAAATGATGGATCGGTTTTATCAGCTTTAAGCCGGATGCTGATGATTGGGTACCGGAGCGGCTATTTTTTGTTTGGTAGTGAAAAACGACCGCTTAGTTTATAAATTTGACCGGATAGTCATTGATTTGGTCTGTTTTATCCATTCTTTGTCAAAAAAATATTGCGACTTTATAAGGGATTGCTTACTTTTGCAATGAGGTCGTTTCTGATGGAAATAGCTTTGGTCTTGTCTGTCTCTGTTTTTTTAGCTATGGAAGTGGAAACGGCCTTTTTTTATATCTATTTGACTTACCTTATATTCGCTGTGAAGCGAATCTTTCCTCTATGTGATATAGGGGTGCTTATTTTATACAATAAACATTTTTTTGGTTGAGAGAGGTCACTCGCATTTGCGGGTGGCCTCTTTTTTCTGAAGACAAATACTTTTTGGCATATTTTTTTAGAGGTTTTGACCTTTGAAATGACGGAATTTTTCCGGATATTTGTGAAAAACAAACTGCCGATACATGAAAATCAGATATTTACTGCTTCTGCTCCTTGCTGTTTTTTTCTTCAGAAACAGTTACGCTCAGGAGTATCTGCCTCAGGTGGAATCCCGTTATTATGTCAGTGATTCCGTTACAATCTGGAGGCCGAAACCATTGCGGGCGGCGGGTGAGGTGATTGGAACCAACCTGGCTGTCTGGGCATTCGACCGCTTTATCGTCAATGAAAGCTGGGCCCGGATCAACGGGAAAACGATCAGGAACAATTTCAGACGCGGGCTGATGTGGGACAGTGATCAGTTTACCACCAATTTGTTTTCCCATCCTTATCATGGCGGGCTGTATTTTAATGCCGCACGCAGCAACGGACTGAATTTCTGGCAGTCCATTCCCTATGCAGCCGGCGGAAGCCTGATGTGGGAATTTTTCATGGAAACAGAGGCACCGTCTCCCAATGATATGCTGGCCACTACTTTCGGAGGGGTTGCACTGGGAGAGATAACTTTCCGGCTGTCCGATCTGTTCATTGACAACCGTACCAGCGGATGGGAACGTGCCGGGCGGGAACTGCTTGCTGGAATCATCTCGCCGATGCGGGCCATTAACCGGCTGATCACGGGGGAGGCCTGGAAACGGCGAAGTTATAAGGGGCGCAGCTATTCGAACGTTCCGGTCAATTTTGTAGTCAGTCTCGGTCCCCGTTTTCTGGCCGATGAGGAGAAGTCCAGGAAGGGATCTTCCAGTCTGCATGTGGACATGGCCCTGAATTACGGAAATCCTTTTGATGATGAACATTATACACCCTATGAATGGTTCCGTTTCAAAATGGGACTGGATGTGATCAACCAGCCGCTTATCAGTCAGGTGAATGCCATCGGTGCCTTGTGGGGAAAGAATGTATGGCAGCGGAAAAACCGTTCACTGATGATGGGAGTCTTCCAGCATTTTGATTATTACAACTCGGATATCAATGAGAAGAATGACCGGCTTGTTGCGCCTTACCGTATCTCGGAAGCTGCTGCTGTCGGCCTGGGCACCATCTATTACAAGAATCCGGAACCGGGAAAGAAGACTATGTTCTTTGGAGAACTGTATGCCAACGGAGTGGCATTGGGAGCCAGTCTTTCAGACTACATGAAGCTGGGCAAGAGGGATTATAACCTGGGAAGCGGATACAGCATCAAGGGAGGAGTAGGATGGATCTGCAACAGGCGGTTTGCTCTGCTGCTGAATCTGGAGAATTATCATATATTTACCTGGAAGGGGTATGATCCGGATCTGGACTGGAGTACGGTAGACGATCCGAATGCGCTGAATGTACAGGGAGACAGAAGCAATGCGCGACTGACGGTCGCTTCCGTCCAGCTGGCTTACCAGTTCGGGAAGCAGTGGAGTGTTGTTCTTTCCAACCGTTTCTTTAACCGGAAGACGAATTACAGATATTATGATGACGTGGACTATTCCACATACGATCTGATGCTGAAAGTAGGGTACCGGTTGTAACCGGTACCCTTTGTGGTTTTTATTTATCCAGCGTGAGACTGGCCAGCGGTTCACCGTCAAGACGGTACACCGTGACGGTTCCGTTTTCGTAAGTGGCAAAGGTCGGTACGTTTCCTCCCTTGGGGAAGGTCACCGAACCCGTATTGCAGACCACGCCGTCTGCCTGACGTTCCAGTTTCCAGAGATGCGTATGTCCGTAGAAAAAGCAGTCGGTGACAGCCTTGGGACGTTTTTCTTCGTTGTAAATGTGTCCGTGGGTCAGGAAGAGACGTTTGCCGTTGTCTATCACGAGCGTATAGTCGGAAAGGATCGGGAAGTCCAGCAGCATCTGGTCCACTTCCGAGTCGCAGTTGCCGCGTATGGCAACGATTTCTCCGGCCATTGCGTTCAGCCGTTCGGCAATGCCTTTCGGGTCGAGTCCTTCGGGAAGACCGTTGCGCGGTCCGTAGTTCAGGATATCGCCCAGTATGCAGAGCAGGTCACACTGTTGTTCGCGGTAGAAAGCCAGCACTTTTTCCAGAGCAGGCAGGGATCCGTGGATATCGGATACGATCAGGTATTTCATATATAATCTTTATTAAAGTTATTCTTTCATGTCATTGATGTAAACGGTCTGCAGTGACGGCTGGTCTTTTTCGGTCCAGTAGCGGAAATACTCGATCTGGAATTCTCCTCCGTTGTCCTGGTCGGAAGGCAGTCCCCACCAGCTCGGGAAGGCTTCGCTGTCGAAATTGATGGTTTCGGGTGAATGCCAGAAATCGTTTTTCCGGTGGCGTATTTCTTTTCCGTTGACGTACCACACCAGTTCATCACGTGTCCATTTCAGTCCGGCTGTGATCCACTGGTCAGCCCAGCGGCCTTCTGTCAGGTGTTCCACGTGATCACTGATCTGCAGGTTCTGTTTCTTGAGGATGTAATGCGAAGTAGCGAAATAAATTTTTTCATAAGAAGGAGCCGCATCGTTGCGTCCGCAGATCTCAAAAATGTCAATTTCTTCCTGTTTGATGGAATCCTGGGTGTACAGCCAGAATGCACTCGACAGGGCAGAGTTCATCGGCTTGCATTTGATTTCAAAGAATCCGTAGAGTACCTTTTTCTTGCTTTGTACCGCAGCCGTAGTAAAGGTATGGTAGCCTTCCGGAGCATCGGCCACATTCTCGCGCTTTCCGGTCAGGATCAGCTGTCCGTTTTCCACACGCACGTTTTCCTTACGGAACAGTGACGGCTGTCTGCCCAGCCAGGTCGGGTTGTGGTCGTACCATTTGGCCGTATCGAAGGGAGCTTCAAATTCATCGCTGATCTGGGTGTTGTAAACCCAGTTTCCGCTGTTTCCTTCCATGCAGGGCTGTGGCCAGGTACTTTCCTGTTGGTTCACGTTTTCTGTGCAGGCACAGAACAATGCCATTGCCAGAGTTGGCAGTAAAAGCAGATTTTTCTTCATGATCATTTCTTTTTGATGCTGTATGTGTATATGTTTGACTAATCGAACAAAAGTACAAATAATAATTAATAAACTCAGTTTCGGCGAGATTTCTTTTGCAGTCAGAAATATTATTCGTAGTTTTGCGAACAACAAACGAAAAGAGAAAAGAAAGATGATCCAAAAGAAGTATTCGGAAGAGCAGGAGCGGATGGCCCGCTTTGCCAAGGCAATGGGACATCCGGCGCGTATGGCTATCCTTCAGTTTCTGGCCCGTCAGGAAAGCTGTTTCTTTGGCGATATCCACGAGGAACTGCCCATAGCCAAGGCTACCGTTTCGCAGCATCTGAAAGAACTGAAGGATGCCGGACTGATTCAGGGGGAGATTGAAGCTCCGAAAGTGAAATACTGCATTAATAGAGAGAACTGGGAAATCGCCAGACGGATGTTTGCTGATTTCTTCGGTCAGCCTCTCTGCAAGAAAGAAGGGTGCTGCCGTTAAGCCCCTTTTTTATGCTGTATGTTCGTAGTTTGGCGAATTACTAATAAGGTGAATTGTTAATCATAAAATATAGATAAACGTATGAAGAATGTATGGTTTTTAGGACTGGTCTGCCTGCTTCTGGTTTCTTGTGGAAGCGGTGGAAAGGAAAAATCCGGATCTGAAGATCGGGTATGTGCCTGTGCCGGCGGAAATACCTGTGCCGGCGGAAGCACTTGCGCGGGAGGAGATGCCTGCTTGGTGTGGTGCTGATCCCTCTGTCGGCTTCCGTGACAGCCGGTTATCTGTTGCCGGCCGTATTTGCCGTAGCCACGGCGATACCGGTGCTTGCCGTTGCCTGGATACTGGCTTTCAGTGTGCAGCAGATGGGCAGTTTCTACGGCAAGATGCAGAAGGTGCAGAAGTGGATGAATCTCCTTGTGGAAGTCGTATTTATTCTCATCGGCATCTATTATTGTTGGATAATGTATGTATAAACAAGATTAATAACTGATTAAATTTTTGGAAAGATGGAAATTAAAGTATTGGGACCGGGTTGCAGCAGATGCAAGACAACCTATCAGGTGATTGAGAAAGTGATCAGGGAAAACAACCTGGACGTGAAACTGACCAAGGTGGACGATCTGATGGAAATGATGAAGTGGTGAAGATGAAGGGACAGGTGCCCACGGAAAGTGACGTGAAGAAACTTCTGGGAATCTGAAAACGCAGGTAGTGACATGATACAAGATTTTGCAGACTGGCTGGCCGTTCCCCTGTCGGTTCTTCTGGCCGTACCGATGTATGCCAATGCAGCCGGTATCGTGCCCGTCATCGAGGTGTTTGTAGCCAAAGGGATTCCGATGGGTACGGCAATCGCCTTTATGATGGCGGTGGTGGGACTGTCACTGCCCGAAGCCACATTGCTCAAGAAGGTGATGACCTGGCGTCTTATCGGGATCTTTTTCGGTACGGTAGCCTTTTTCATCATCCTGTCGGGCTATCTGTTCAATTTCATATTATAACCCTTTACAAGACTTATAGCGTTATGAGAATTTTGATACTTTGCACGGGAAACAGTTGCCGCAGCCAGATGGCTCATGGTTTCCTGCAATCGTTTGACGCCTCGCTGGAGGTGTATTCCGGCGGAACGGAACCGGCCGCACAGGTCAATCCCAAGGCCGTGGAAGTGATGAAGGAAGCAGGGATCGACATCAGCAGCCATACTCCGGTCAGTGTCCGTACCTATCTGGATCAGGCGTGGGATTACGTCATTACCGTGTGCGGGGGAGCCAACGAGAGCTGTCCGGCGTTTACGGGGAAGGTAGGCAAGCGCCTGCATATCGGTTTCGATGACCCTTCGCATGCCACAGGAACGCCCGAGTTTATCGAGGCTGAGTTCCGCCGCGTACGCGATGAGATCCGTGAGCGTTTCCATAGTTTTTATCTCTCGGAACTCTGCAGAAAGTAAAGATTATTCAGAGGAAAATTACCGGTCCGCATGATGCACCCGAACAGGTGTACCGTGCGGACCGTTTGATTACAGGCTCTTGCGCGGAATTTATGCGGTCAATCGGGCTGGATTATGCCTTCGTTGCGCAGGAATTATGCGGTCAATCGGGCTGCATCGTGCGGTCGTTGTATCACTGAATAAATTCATTTTACTTATAGTTAAATATTGTAAAAAGCAAAAAAAGAGGCAGTATTTTTTTCTTACCTTTGCATCCGGTTTAAGTATCATTATAGGGAAAAAAGCCCTTTGATAGTTTAAATTCAAAGTAAAAAAATAAGCACGGAACTTAAAATAAAACGATGGTTGGATTGAAGATTCTTTTGAGCTGGGCTTCACTGACTTTTTTGTTAAGTAGTGGAGTGCTTTTCATGCGTCGTCGCAGTGGAGACCGCTCCCGTCTTTTTTTAGCCTGGGTCTGGTTGTTTGCCGGACTTGCCTTTCTTTGTCGTTTGCTGGCTCCAGCATTTGATCAGCCTATTGTAAACCAGGTTCTTCCTGTTACAAACATGGGCGGTGGCCTTTGGGCGATTGTATTCCTTTATTTATATCCGCTGGAAGCTATTGGCAACGGATGGCTTACCCGGAGGAACATGTTGCTTTTCCTGATGCCCGGTCTGGTTTTAGGAGTAATCCTCTGGTTTATGAAGCCTTATGCCAGGGAATTAACTTCTTTCGCTGATATCTGGACATACATAGGAGAGTTTAATGTGTGGTTCAGGCTGGCAGCACTGATTCTGGGAGTTTCTTTTTATGCTGTTTTCCTGTATTATATTCCCTATAACTGGATGAAAAGTACGGTGTATCACAGCTGGATCGTTCTTTATTCTGTCAAAATACAGCTCATCTCTGTCTGTTTTGTTCTGTTTATGCTGACAGGACTGGCATGGGTCAGTTCCATTCATTTGCTGGTATGTATGGCAGTGGCGGTAACCGTAACCTACCGGGAACTCTTTATCCGTTTTGAGGTCCGTTGTACTGAGGATCCTCAACAAGAATCAGACAAGTCAGATGTTCTTCCTGACCTGGCTGCAGATGTCGAACCGACTGATCCCCTGATTGAGCGTCTGCGTCGTCTGATGGATGATGATCAGATCTGGAGGAATCCTGACATTGATCTGCCGTATCTGGCTCAGGAACTGAATACCAACCGCAGTTATCTGTCGAAAGCCATTCAGGATGACGGGTACAAAAATTTTGCAGACATGATCAACCGGAAACGGATTGCAGAATTTCTGAAGCTGGCCGATGCTGGTTCGGTAGTCAGTGTGCAGGATACATTTTTCTATGTCGGGTTCCGTTCACGTGAAACCGCTCTGCGCTGTTTCAAGAAATATGTGGGTGTTTCGCCTACCGATTATTTGCGCAGCCGTATGGCCTCTCATACCCTCCAGACCGAATAATTTGCATTTTTGACACAATGTTTTGTAAAAATGAAACGTTGTGGAGAGAATTTCCAACTTATTTTGCAGTTGTAAAAAAATAAGCTGGTGACTTACGGTTTGAAGGAAATGAGAGGGCTTTTGTATCGGTTACCCGGAAGTCTTTTTTCCGGTCTGATACTTCTGGCGATGTTGTTTGGATGTGCAGGGTCTTTATTGGCACAACAGACTGTTATTCGTCAGACCGATCAGTCGTACACTCTTTTATTCAATATCGACAGTCATACTGTTGATACGGCTTACTGCTCCAACGATGCGGTTCTTGACCAGATTGAGACAGGGCTTGGCCGGCTTTTGTCTGTATCCGGGGTGATGATCGACTCTGTGGTCATTGTTTCTTCGGCATCCCCCGACGGTCGCAACAGCTATAATTACCGCCTTTCAGCGGAACGTGGGCAGCATGTGTATCATCATTTGCGGAGCCTGTATTCAGGCCTGCCCGAAGCATGCTGGATCCTGGAGTCCAGAGGTGAAGACTGGGTAGCTTTCCGCAATATTCTGGATGGAGATCCGGACCAGCCTGCCCGCAAGGAACTGCTTGCCATCGTCGATACGGATTATCCGGCCGACGAGAAAGAGCGTCAGATCAAGAGATTCAGGCAGGCTTATGCCTATCTGGCAGATCATCATTTATATAAACTCCGGGCTGTTTCCGTTACTGTATATGCTTCCGTGCACGACCTGGCACCGGTTGAGCCGGTTCATGCCCTGTCTGTCGGCACTCAACTGACTCTGAACCCTCTGTCTGCCGGCACTCATCTGATCCAGCCGGCTCTGTCTGCATCTGCGGAAAAGAAACGTTTCCGCCTGCCTCCCTTTGCCGTGAAAACCAATCTGCTTTATGATGCCGCGCTTGTTCCTAATATCGGACTGGAGTTTTTCTTCAGGGAAAGATGGTCGGTAGCCCTCAACTGGATGTATGCCTGGTGGAAGACCGACCGCCGCCATTATTACTGGCGCGTTTACGGGGGAGATGTGGAGGCACGCTACTGGCTGGGGAAAGACGGTTACGGCTATCACCGTTCCGGTCATCACGTAGGGGTATATGCCCAGACCGGTACGTTTGACTTTGAACTGGGCGGACGCGGATACATGGTCGACGACTGGGGATATGGCGGAGGAATCTCTTACGGCTATTCCCTGCCCGTGGCCCGGAACCTGAATCTGGACTTTACGCTCGGAGTGGGAGTATTTCACGGGAAATGCAAGGAATATCTGCCGATAGACGGGCGGTACGTGTGGCAGCTGACCAAGAAAATGAACTGGGTAGGTCCCACCAAGGCTGAAATATCTCTGGTGTGGCATATTGGAGACAGAAACTGAAAGGACGAAGCGATATGGGCAAGAAAGTGATACTATATTCCCTTTTACTGATGCTGCAGGCACTGGCTGGCTGCAAGCATAAGGATTTGTATATGGGGCATGACTCATCCTCTACGCTGATCCTTCAGGTAAACTGGCATCTGGAGTGGAACATTGAATACCTGATTGACTGGGAAACAGAATGGAACCCCGAATGGATCATGGACTGGAGCAAGGTGACACCTCCCGAACCCGAAGGAGTGCGACTGGTCACCGAGACCCGGGAAGAGGGATACCGCCAGATATTCAATCTGCCGTCGGGAGGAGGAAGAGTGACGTTGCAGCCGGGAGTTTATACGGCCCTGCTTCATAACAACGATACGGAGTATATTGTTTTTGAGACGGAAGATCTGGTGTCGACCCTGACGGCCACCACCCGCAGCCGTTCCCGCAGCCCTTATTCGGAGAACAATCCGGCTGAATCGACGGTAAATCCTCCGGACTATCTGTTTTCCAGTTACTCGGAAGAATTCCATATCCGTGAGCTGGAAGAATGGGAGAACGGTGAAGAAGAACGGATTATAGAGATTGATGTTGCCATGCATCCGGTGGTGTTCAGTTACATCATACGCTGTGAGTTTGAGGATGGCAAGGAATATATCAACGAGGCACGCGGAGCTCTGTCGGGTATGGCAGGTACGGTGAATCTGAGCAATCGCCGCACGCTTGATGACGTGGTTACGGTGTTGTATGAAGATGCTGAAGTGAGTGATTACGGGGTAGAGGCAGTGGTGCGTTCATTCGGACTGTGCAACTTCGATCCGGTTCCTACTGATGAACATCCCAACGGTCATTATTATACGCCGGACGGGGTGGAAAATCCGGGCAACCTGTTGCAGAACGGACGTCCCCGTGCAGACGAGCAGACCCGCAATATCCTGACGCTGGAAGTAGCCCTGAAGAGCGGTCAGACAAAGACCTTTGAGATAGATGTGACCGATCGCATGCGTGAGCAGCCCCGTGGCGGAGTGTTGCTCATTAAGGGGCTGACGGTCACTCCCGAAGAAGGAGAAGGCAACCATTCCGGCGGATTTGAAGTGGGAGTGAATGACTGGGGAAACTCCGAAGAAGTGGAACTTCCCTTGTAAAAGCGAGAAATAAGCGATCTATATATAAACTAACTAATTATTAAGACATATGAAAAAGAATAAGTTTTGGCTGGCAGCGATGGCTGTAACCGTTTCAATGGCAAGCTGCTCATTGGAAGAAGTAATGGAGCAACCCGAACCGCAGGCGATCGGGTTCTCATCGTTCGTAGGAAAACCGACTCGGGCGGTGACGGAGACGAAAACGAATAACTTAGGTTCCTTTAAGGTGTATGGTGGATATGCTACTAATACTGATGTGTTTAATGGTACAGTGGTAACATCTGACGATAACGGTAATACATGGAAGTATACAGGTACTCAGTATTGGGTTCCTGGTCAGAGCTATAAATTTGCGGCGATGGGACCAAGTGATACTGATATTGATACTAAGTTAAGTTTTGATTATACTAGCGGTCATTTGAAATTAGAAAACTATGAAGTGCCGGATCTGGCAACTGGTTCTAAAGATTTGGTATATGCAGTAGCAAGTAGAGATAACTCTTCTTCTGAAAATTATGATGCAGTTCCATTCTCTTTCGGTCATATCATGTCATGGATTAAGATTAAGTTTGTGCATGGCCTGACGGATGGATATAAAATTACCGTTTCAGATGTAACTGTAACAGGTGTAAGAACGAAAGGAACATTTAATGGTACAGACTGGACAATGGATAGCTCACCAAGTGATGCGACATTTAATGATCAAGATCCTAACGAAGATTCTTATAATCAGATAGATAAAATACTTGATGCGAATGGGGATAACTGTTTGGTAGATTTCATTGCTATTCCTCAGACTGTAGCAACATTGAATATCAGTTTTAAATTGACTGTACAAGATGATCAAGGGTCTTATATAGTTGGTGCTGATGGTGCACCAAAAGAATTTTTAGCAACTGCATTATCTAGTGTAGCATGGCAGAAAGATTATGTATATACTTATACGGCTACATTGGATGAATCAGTTCTTGGTTTGAAACCGATTACATTTACTGCAACTGTTAATAGCTGGACAAATACAGATAATAATACTGATTTGACTATTCCGAATCCATAACCCCTCTTTTCTCCGGGCGGCATTCCCGCCCGGAGAAATCCATTTTCATGCAGCCATTTAATCTCAAGGAGAAGATATGAAAAAGTTATATGCCCGGATTGTTCCGCTTGTTTTTGTGCTGGGAGCCTGTTCCTCTTCCGACGAGCCTGCTGCTGATCCGTCTGTACCTGTCGGTTTCAGTGTGCAGACCGAAACGCGTGCGGCTGTGACAGGGACTACTTTGCCCGACGGCAGCCTTTTCAAGGTATGGGGCGGATACGACGGCAACAATGTTTTCGACGGCAGGGAGGTGACAAAAACAGCTTCCGGATGTACTTACACGGGTACGGAATATTGGGTGCCGGGGAAGACGTATAATTTCCATGCGGTATATCCGGCTGAATTGCCGGCTGAGGCTACACTCACCGTGGCTGATGATGGAACGGTTTCCGTCAGCAATTTCGACTGTTCCGCTACGGGCGGTGCGGCTGTCGATCTGATGACGGCATCGGCACCAGATATCGAGGCTGATGAGATTATTGCCAGCCAAAATCCGGTGGAACTGACTTTCAGTCACCTGCTTTCTCATATATCCTTCGTCTTTGACAATCAGCTGACCGGTTATGTGGCAGAGGTAACTGACATCTCTTTTTCGATCCAGGTGAAAGGAAATTACAGCAGTACCGAGCCATCTCCATGGACGAATCTGTACCCGGGAGCAATTACCCTCTATCCGGCAGCCGATCCGGAAGCCGCTCCGCTGAAGGTAGCAAAAGGATCAAAAGCCACTTCTGATCCTGCCCTGGTTATTCCTCAAAGTAATACGGGGGTGAATGTCACCTTTACCGTTACTATCCGTGAGATAATCGATGAGGCTACGGGAAGCACTATGACGGTGGTCAAACGCTTTACCTCACCGCTTGCCACAACGGACGGTGAGTGGGAAATGGGGCAGCGCTATGAATATAAGGCTACCCTGACTGATGAACTGATGGAAATGAACGGTTTAACACAAATAACGCTGAATGTGACCATCACAGACTGGTCGGTGGAAGATGCCAATGTATCGTGGGGCGGTGAAACTGCTGCACCTTAATATGATAGCTATGAACAGAGATATGTATGATATAAAACATGTGTTGCGTTACAGCCTGCTGGTGATGGCGGTGCTGCTCTGCCAGGCCTGTACGGGTACCGATCCGCAGGATATCACTGAGGAACGTACGACGACCATTTATCTGCAGCTCCCTCAGCCGGATGCCGGAACACGTATGTCCCCCTCTTATGAGACTGATCTGGGAGAATTAGAGAAAAAGATTTATACCTTGCGGGTCATTCTGCTTTCGCAGGCGGGTACCGATAAATCAACCACCATCAACCGGCTGTTTAAATTTAAAGATGGAGACTCGGACGCGAGACTGGCCATAGAGAATGTACCGGTCGGAGTTGCGCAGCTTTATGTCATAGCCAACGAGGCGAGTATCGGACAGGATTATAGCGATATAGTTAATTTGCAGAAACAGGTGGTGGATGTCAATGGTTCACGCAAGGTGCTGATCACAGATAGCGAAAATCAGTATTTCCCCATAAGAGGCTCGGAACTTCTGGCTGAAACGGAGAAGAAAGGCCTTCCCATGAGCTGGATGAACAAGAATCTGACAGTCAGCGAGAATATGACAATAGATGTTGCTCTGGAGCGTTGCGTCTCTAAAGTACGTATGCAGATTCAAAACGATTTTTCTGAATCAATCAAGGTAACAGAGGTTTCATTCGGAAAGTTTTTCGGCAACAGCTTTTATCTGTTCAGAGAAGAAGCTCTGGATGTACCTGATCAGACATATAAAGAACAGGTATATGATAAGTCGGTAGACTATCCGATAGCTCCCAATGAAAGCGAAGTGCTGATATGCTATTTTTATCCCTCATTTGCCTGGACCAGCGATGTGGAAGCTTCTCCTTACACCATTGGTTTTAAAACCGAACACGGTAAATATCCGAAGATGGCTTTTCTTGACTCAGAGGGCGATGAATATAACTCGATTCCCCGCAACAAGCAGATCAATATCAATGTTACGCTTAGCGGAGCAACGCATGTGAATATTGACTTTAATGTGGTTGAATGGACAGAAAGAACAATTACAGTTCCTGATTTTGAATAATACCGGTGCGAATATGAACAAGACAGCAATACAGATAAAGATGATAGCCCTGTGGACGGTGATCCTGCTCTTCACGGCATGTCAGGACGATGTGCCTTTCAGAAATGCAGACCGCATACAGGAAGGTATTCCGACAACCGTGAAACTGGGTTTCCAGGCTTCGGAAGCAACGGTAGAAACCCGGGCTGCCCAGGATCGGAAGTATGAGGACAGGGTGGACAATGTGTTTATCCTGATCTTTGACGAAGAGGGAAACATACACGACCGGTTTTTCTGCAAACCGGGTAGCGGGCTGAGTTATGACAATGGTAATACTTTGTTGAGTTCCGGTATTCTGACGTTTACCACCACTTCGCTGAACAACGCCACCATTGTGGGTATTGCCAATCTGGCGGATGGGAATACGTCTACTGCCTATACGGTGACAGAAGCCGAGTTGACTGCGGTGAACACGCTGGATGAACTGAAGGCAAAAGTGATGACCATGCGTGACGAATCGGTATACCGCAGTGCCTATTTTATGATGACGGGATATGCCAAGGTGAAAGACCCGGCAGAGGGAACGGATCCGACATTGATCAATATCCCGGCTCTGGAGAGCGGGCAGACAGCAACACTGGAATGTTCCCTGGAGCTGGAACGTACAGACGCCAAGGTGAAGTTTGTGGTCACTTCAGAAGTTCTGGAAGGTAAGGACTGGAAAGAGTTCTCTTTTCAGCCCACAGGCTGGACGGTTAAACGGGTACCCCGGCAGTCTCTTATTTTACCGAAAGATGCAGCCGATGAGAAGGGTAACTGGAATTTTGACGGTGTCGGTGCCGTCTATTTTAATTCGCCGTCCTATGAATTTGAAACGTTCTCCAGAAACGGAGCCTTGTATAAAGGCGGGAGCTTTGTTTTTTACATGCCTGAGAACAGAAAGAAATGTAAACAAGAAATTACTACGGGAGAATATGCATTGCGGGATAAAAGGGAAGATCCCACTACTGATGCGGATGGGAATGTAACCCTCGGGGATTTTATATATGCCGATGCAAACTCTACTTATGTAGAAATAACCGGTATCCTGTCATATTTTGAAGAGATAGATGGGGTAGACCAGCTGGTTTATGCCAACGTGCGTTTTCTTGTTCATCTGGGCTATGCAGATGAGGATGTCAATGATTATGATACTAAACGTAATCATTCCTATACTTATAACGTTAAAGTAAAAGGGGTATCTAATATTGAGGTCGATGTGGATGACGGGTCAACAGATCCCCGTCCCGGCTATGACGGCGATGTGGTGGTGAACTATCAGCACAGTTATCAGTTTGACTGTCATTACGACCGTCGTCTGATTAAGCTGAACAAAAGCGGTTTCCTGCCTAAGGATGAGGAAGGAGGTACGGCAGGTACCCTCCGGTGGGGAGTAAGCACGCCGTTCAGCAAGGGGATTCATAAGGTAGAAGAAGATGCCGGGAAGATAGAACAAAACATGAGAGACTACCGTTGGATCAAGTTTGCTGTGAATAAAGAGTATGGAGTAGCCAATGACAGGATGGTGAAATATCCCGGTGACCAGAATTACAATGACCCTTTCCCGCTGGATAATACTAAGAACGATCAGCCTTCTCCTTATTATTCCAGCCAAGGAGAGGGGTATAAGAATGACGGAACTGTGAATACCGAGAATGCCCGTCTTCGGGATGTGAACCAGCTGATGCAATTCCTGAAAGAGGAGGCTGTAGAAAATAAAAATGGAATATTTGATGCGGATGGCTATGCATATATCACTGCCTTTGTGGATGAAAATGTATATGCGTATGATCCGAGAACCAATGTGCAGGATCTCACGTTGTGGAAGAAAATGGCTGAAACGGACGACCGTCAGCTTTATATCATTGTCGATGAAGAGAAATATTCCGAAGATTATCAGTCGAGTGTGATCAAGGCACAGTATTCTTTCCGCCAGCGCAGTGTCCGTACAGTTTATAATGTCAACAAACCGGAGCTGCAGACAGCCTGGGGGCTGGAGTCGAATATGGAAACCGAAAGACTTTATGCAGGTACGATTAAGGATGGAGTTACGACGGACAAATCCAACGGACGTCTGAATACGCTTCATATTCTTTTAGGAAATAATTACCAGAGTTCTCCTGCAAAGTTGAAGTGGACTGAGGTATTAAATACCAGCGATGTATTCAGCGAAACCGAATATTATGGGCTTAAAAGTGGGTATGAATATGCTATTTATGCTTGCCTGATCCGGAATCGTGATCTGGATGGGGATAATATAGTAGATGCGGATGAAATCCGCTGGTATCTGGCCAGTATCAATCAGCTGGTGGATATCTATCTGGGAGAGTATGCGCTGGATGCATTGTCTCGTCTGTATCCCACTGATGCTGTCGACCGTCCGGGAGGAAAAAGCGTGTATTGGCATTACACTTCCAGTTCGTATGACGGTCTGGTGTCAAATCCCTGGGTATTGTGGGCAGAAGAGGGAGCTTCACTGGGACGGAAAAATGATTCTCAGCTTGAAAAATATAATGGGCCTTTTTATTCATACCGCTGTCTGCGTAATCTGGGAATCCCGCTGGATCAGCCGGATAAGGAACCTGCCGATCTGGTATCTGTGCATCAGATTGGAGCTACCCATGGCTATCAGATCGATGTCACGAATATGAACGAAAAGTCAAGGCGTCCGAATTATGAGACAGTTTTGGCTGCCCATAACGAACGTCAGCAGGACAACCGGCCTTATGCTTATTTTGAAGTACATCCTGATTATTTTGCCGGAGCGTATAATAACTGGTATACATGGCAATATTATCAGACTAACAATCCCTGTCCGACGGGGTACCGGATCCCCAATCAGCGTGAATTGCTGATTATGTCGACCCGTCTTCCAGGCGCAGCATGGGAGGATGGGTATAATGGTGACCATTATATGAGTCAGACAGCTTTTTCTTTGATGGGGCAACCTCCTTATACGGACAAACGTGTGGGATTTATCTGGCATAAAAATGGTAATTTCATATTGGTCAATGGCGGTGAAACGGGAGTTGTCCGTCCGGTAAAGGATATCACTTCCATTACAGCCAATTGAGAATGCCGTCTCAGAACTCATCAATGGTTGCATTGACAAAATCGAGGAAGGGCTTCATGATCTCAAACATTCCGGCTGTGCGCTCCAGCCAGTCGGAAGCCGTGAAAAAGTCCTCCGGGACAGGGTGACAGCAGGAGTAATCCTTGCAGCGGATGTATTCAGGGTAGGGGAAGTCTTTGGGAAATCCCTTGGGGATGGTTTTCACCCGTGTTTCTCCCAGTACGGGAAACAGGCTGTGGAACGGATCGCTGCCCACGATGCGGTGGAAAGTTTCCGGTTGTTCGCAGATGCTCTGGCGTACGGCACGCAGGACGTCCGACGGCAGGCAGTAGGCTCCTCCGGCTACCAGACAGCCTTCCGGTTCCAGGTGCATGTAGTATCCGCCATGGTTGGACTTCTTGCCCCGGGCATTGATGTAGGCTCCGAAATGGCGTTTGTAGGGAGACTTGTCGGGAGAAAAGCGGGTATCGCGGTAGAACCGGTAGGTGCAGTCGGCCACCGTCAGATATTGCACGGAGGGGTCGAATGCGGCAATGCGCACGATCAGGTCGTGTACCATGCTTTCGAAAGCAGCCCGTGCCTCGTCGTAGAGGTCGCGGTGCTCGTGAAACCATTCGCGGTTGTTGTTGACGGCGATTTGTCGCAAATATTGCAGGCAGATTTCTGCCCGTTTATCGGAAGGGATATGCTGGCTCATAAGAATCATCAGTTTATAATTTTATTCGGTCTGCAAAAGTAGCAAGTTTTTTTTTTGCTGTCTGGAGAAAATTCCATAAATTGCGGCATCAAAATTATTCGCTATGAGAAATAAAATGTTAACCGGGTGTCTGTCGGGTATATTTTGTCTATGGGGATGTACTTCCGCTCCTCAGTTTGATTATGGTTCAATGGGCGGAGAGTCAAAAGTACTGGAGCTTGCAGTCTCTGATTTGAAGAAATATGTGTCGGATGCCGGTAATCGGGAGAAAGTATTTGAGTTTGAAGTAACTGACAGTTTGCCGGAGGGTGAATTCGGCTTTTCCTGTGACGGAAAAGGTAAGGTCATCTTCCGTGCAGGAGATGCGATGGGGGTAACACATGCCGTCTATACTTATCTGGAAAAGATGGGCTATCTGTTTGACCTGACGGGAACCTCCGTCCCTGAACATTGGGCGAAGGCCATGACGGAACCTTTTGACACCTTGATAAAACCGGACATCAGGTGGCGAGGAATCCGCCAGCATGTCAATTTTCCGATGGACATCTCTTCTTATACCCTGGAGGATGCCAAGGAGTATATTGACCGGCTGGTGCGCATGCGTTTTAATAAGCTGACGATCCACAGTTATCCGGGGCAATGGTATGAAACTTATTTTGGAGACAGTCTGTCTCTGGCCGGAAATTATTTCTACGGAAACAAGCATGTGATGTACGACAATGCTTTTCTGCAAGAGAAGATCAAGGATAATGATTCCCTGTTCTGTATTCCCGAGGCTGAACGGCTGAAGGACAATCCGCAGGCCAACAGCAAATTTGCCTTGTCATGGATGAAGGCACTGATTGATCACGCCAAAAGCCGGGGACTTTATGTCCAGTTTTCGTTTGAACCCCGGGTGACAACGGTCGAGCAGACTGTCGCTACGGTAAATGATCTGCTGAAAACGTATCCGGACATTGATGCGCTTGAACTGATAACCGAAGAAACCGGAGGATGGGGAGCCGGGTGTACAAGGAAAGAGACTGAGGCGACCTTGAACCGTTTTTTTGAAAAGCCGGTCGCAACAGACTCTGCTGTAACTGCTCCGATCCAGGACAAGCAGTCCGACCTGAATACCCTGTACATGCAGATTGGCATTATTTCGAAGGCTATCAGGCAGCTGAATCAGGGCGGAGCTGGACATCCCGAATTCAAACTCGGAATTTACAGTTCGATTACTCCTTATACGAAAGGGGCTTACCGGCTGGCCCGTCTGGCACTTCCGGAAACGAAAATCTGTCTGATGTCTTCGCATGGCAGTGAGGGTACTGCCCAGGCGCTTCCCTCTGTCGTTATTTCTCCGCAAGACCGGAAAATGACGGAAATATATTCCTGGATCGAGTTTGACGGACTAATGTATTTATATCAGAATTCCATAGGCGGTAATGAAAAGATGATGCAATGGCTGTCTGAGTCTTCTGATTGCGGGGTTTCATCTGTTCTTTTCAATCATTGGCGTACTGCGGAAAGCAGGACTTCTGCCCGTTTTGTGGCTGAGGCTACACTGGATGGCGGGCTTTCGGCAGAACGTTTCTACCGGAATTACGCAGACCGTCTGTCCATTGCCGATAAGGACCGGTTGATGGAGGCCATGCAGCTGGTGAACCGTGCGGATGTTTTTGCCACAACGAATTTGGGAAATATCGGTTTTTGCTGGATGGGAGCCTGGGGGAACGGCGGTTCTTACACCTGGATGAGCAAGGATAACATTGACCATGCCAGAAAAATGTATCTCGATGCCGGCAATCTGCTGAAAGAGATTCTGGAAAAAACGGAAAAGGGAACCGAGGCATACCATTATCTGGCCTTTGTATGCAACCGGGTGCTTTGTTCCGTGCTTTATCTGGACGCTTTCCGGGAGGCCGTGAATATTCAGCGTTTCAACGGACAGGATCAGACGGAGGACTCGCAGGCACAGATCAGGGAAATCTGTGACAAGGCCTTGCTTATCTTCGATCAGTATATGGCCAAACACGCTGAAATGCTGGAAGACAGGGGATGCGAGGGAACTCTGGTAAGTGTATGGAATTCTCCGATCAGAGGCCTGAAAATTTATAGATCCCGGTTGGGGGGCGTTCCTATGGACGGTCCTTCTTCTTTGGATGCGGTTGATGCACCTCCCTTACCTATTGTATATGAATAAGAACGGGTGAAAAACTTCAATTACGTATGAAAACATATAAATATTCTTTGGGGAGCACATTGTGCGGAATGTGCCTGCTGCCGTTGCTGACAGCTTGTGGGGGAACAGAAACCGGTGGCACACCGGAGCAGAAGACGGTTATCTCGGCAGAGGTCCGTCCGTTGAACCCGATTGTGCCGGAAGGGGTGTACATTGCAGATCCGGAAGTGCGACAGATGCCCGACGGACGGATCTATGTCTATGGCTCAAAAGATGAACCGGGTACGGCCTGGTGCTCGCCCCGGTATAATGTCCTTTCTTCGTCTGATCTCGTGAACTGGGATATGGAGCAGATTTCCTTTGCGACTCAAGGCATGGGCAAACAGACTGCCTATTCCGAAGAAATCCTGTATGCACCGGACTGCATTCATCACGACGGCCGCTATTACCTGTATTATTGTCTGACGGATGACAGCGAAGGCGTAGCGGTGGCCGATTCTCCTTACGGGCCGTTTAAGAACGGGAAAAAGATTGAGGGAATTCAGGGGATCGATCCTTCTGTCTTTATTGATGACGACGGACAGGCTTATCTCTTTTGGGGACAGTGGCACGCCCGGGGAGCAAAGCTGAATAAGGAGATGAATGCCATTGAAGGTGAGATTCACGACAGTCTTCTGACTTACGATAAGCATTGTTTCAATGAAGGCAGTTCCGTGAGAAAGCGGAACGGCATTTATTATTTTGTCTATGGCAGCCATTCACAGCACGGGGAGTCCAACTGTGCAACCCTGGACTATGCTACGGCTACTTCTCCTTTCGGTCCTTACACCTATCGGGGAGTAATCATCGATAACTGGGGAAGCGGACGCAATCTGGTGAACAATCACGGTTGCATTACGGAGATTGACGGACAATGGTATATTGCTTATCACCGTCCCACGCATGCCTCTTCGTCCATGAGAAAGGCCTGTCTGGAACCCATAACCTTCAATGAGGACGGTACGATACAGCAGGTAGAGATGACTACCCAGGGAGCAGGCGGACCGATGTCGCCGGCTTTGCGGATGGAAGCCTACCGGGCCTGTCTGCTTTCGGGAAATGTATATCCGACGGTGCGCCGTCCTGAAAACGATGTGCCGGTGGAATATCTGACCGGCATCCGGGATGGAGATTGTGCTTACTGGAAGTACTATGATTTTGATCAGGCAGAGGTGAACCGCTTCATTTGCAAGACATGGGATAAGAATCTTTCCGCACAGATTGAAATCCGCCTGGATAATCCGGACGGTGAACTTCTGGGCACTTGCCCGCTGAAGCCGAACAACGGGGAAACGGCTTATGCCATTCACGAAACAGCAATAAAGACCCCGAAAGGAAAGCATGCCTTGGTTCTTGTCTTTAAAGGAGACAGGGGAGGAGATCCCGGACAGGATTTGATGAACCTGGAATGGTTTACATTTACGAAAAACTGATTGACAATAAATTTAACACTAACGGAACAAAATGAAAGTAATACAGATTTTAGGAAGCCTGGCGGCTTTGCTGCTGTGCTTCGCTTGTGGAGATGGAACTCTTCAGCAGGAACCGGTCAGACGGTCCGGACAGGCTGATGTCGTTTCTCTCGATGATGACTGGCGTTTCATCAGATACGGTCTGCAGGCCGATGGAACAAGGGTGGAAGAGTCGGCCGGTATGTTTGAAACAGGTGTGGATGATTCGGGCTGGGAAAAGCTGGATGTACCGCATGATTTTGCCATTACCGGACCGTTCCGGATGGACTTGTCAGGCAATACCGGAAGACTTCCTTATCAGGGAATCGGCTGGTACCGGAAAACATTTACGGTGGACAAGGCCGATCAGGGAAAACGTTTTTATGTGGATTTTGACGGCGTGATGGCATACGCCAAGGTATGGCTGAACGGAGAGTATGTAGGTACGTGGCCTTATGGCTATAATTCATTCCGTCTGGATCTGACTCCGTTTATCAAGGTGGGTGAACCTAACGTGCTGGCTGTACGGACTGACACGGAGAAATGGGAATCCCGCTGGTATCCGGGTGCCGGTATCTACCGCCATGTGTGGCTGGTGAAGACTGGACAGGTGCATGTGAAACATTGGGGAACCAAGATGGAAGCGGAGAACCTGACGGCCCGGACGGCAGATCTGCATTTCACGGTGGAAGTGGAAAACCATCTGGACGAGGCAGCAAAGGCTGTGGTGAAGACTTCGGTCTATGAACTGGATTCGCTGGACTGCCTGGGCAAGCGGGTACTGCGCTTTGACGACCAGACACTGGAGCTGCCTTCGCAGGGAAGCGGGAAGGTTGATATGCAGAAGACACTGGACGACTGCAAGCGCTGGGACATCGAATCGCCCAACCGCTACATGGCTTGCGTGACGGTACAGGTGGACGGCAAGGAGACCGACCGTTACTACACGCCGTTTGGAGTACGCGAAATCAGTGTTTCGCGCGAAGGCTTTTTCTTGAACGGACGTCGCGTAGAGATCAAGGGTGTCTGCAATCATCACGACTTGGGCGCACTGGGTGCAGCATTCAATATGAGTGCCCTGGAACGTCAGTTCCGCATCATGCAGGAAATGGGCTGCAATTCCATCCGTACCTCTCATAATCCTCCTGCTCCCGAGGTCCTGGAACTGGCCGATAAAAAGGGCATCCTGATCATGGACGAAGCCTTCGATGCCTGGGCCAGCGGCAAACGTGAATGGGATTACAACAAGCTGTATGAGGAATGGCACAGAAAAGACCTGGAGGCTCTGGTACGTCGTGACTGGAATCATCCTTCCGTCGTATTCTGGTCAATCGGAAATGAAGTCATGGAACAGCAGAATGTAGAAATGACGAAACATCTGGTGGATATTGTCAAGTCACTGGACAAGACCCGTCCTGTGACAAACGGATATAATGATCCGAATGGCGGACGGGCTTCGGGAGCCAGTATGGCTCTGGACGTGATGGGTGTCAATTATTTCTTCTATGAACAGGCCAGATGGGATGCTGATGAACGCTATAAGAACAAGCCGACAATCGGTACGGAAACTTCTTCCTGCCTGAGCACACGTGGCGTTTATTTTATGGGAGATACGCTCCGCAAGGATTATCAGATCACTTCGTATGATAAGGATGCTCCAGGCTGGGGCTGTACACCTGACCGGCAGTTTGCTACGAACTTCCAGTTTCCGCATCTGCTGGGCGAATATGTCTGGACAGGCTTTGACTATCTGGGTGAACCGACTCCGTTCAATTCCGACAATACCAACCTGCTGAATTTCCGGACAGACCCGTCGAAGCGGGCTGAGCTGGAGAAGCAGCTGGCTGAACTGGAACGCACGCAACCGCCTTCTCGCAGCAGTTATTTCGGCATTGTCGATCTGGCTGGTTTCCCTAAAGACCGCTATTATCTGTATCAGTCGCATTGGCGTCCGGATCTTCCGATGGCACATATCCTGCCTCACTGGAACTGGGAAGGCCGTGAGGGACAGATCATACCGGTACATGTCTATACTTCGGGTACGGAGGCCGAGCTGTTTGTCAATGGCAAGAGCTATGGCCGCAAGGTGAAAGAAACAGGCAAGGATTTCCGTCTGGTATGGGACAGTGTTGTCTATCAGCCGGGCTGTGTGAAAGTTGTTGCCTACAAGGACGGAAAACAATGGGCGGAAGATGAGGTACAGACCACAGGCAAGGCTCAGAAGATCCGGTTGTCGGCAGACCGTGCTTCCGTTGCAGGCAGTGAAGACGAACTGGCCTTCGTAACCGTGACAATCGTGGATGGCTCCGGACGGAAAGTACCGACCGCCTGTTTGCCACTGAAAGTAGAAGTGACAGGCTGTGGTGAACTGGTCGCTACGGATAATGGTGATCCGACCTCTTTCACTCCCTTCCAGAGTGCCGGACGGGAATCGTTCAACGGTCTGGCATTGGCCATTGTCCGCGGCAAGAAGGGAGCCGCGGGAAAAATGCAGGTACAGGTAAGTGGAGCCGGTCTGGAATCTGCTTCGCTGGAAATTGAAGTGAAATAGCAGGAATGATCTTATGAAAAGCAGAATATCGATGATTGTAGCCGGACTGCTGGTGGCTGGTATGGCTATGGCACAACAGGCGGAAATAGACAGATACAATGTAGAGTGGGATACTCCTTCTGAAAATTCGGCAGGATCAATGCCGTTGGGGAATGGAGAACTCGGGGCTAATCTTTGGGTAGTCTATTTTGATTCACGTTTCCGGAACGGACAGGGAAAGATCCATATCACACCGACCCAGTCAGTGGAAACATACTGGTATGGGGTGGAGAATGACATGCCGTCAGTGGCCGGTCTGCACTATGTACTGGGAGCATTGGAGAAACTGCCGTCTCATCTTTTGCCGGAACCGGACCGTCAGTATTACCTGCAGCAGAAGAAAAATTTGCCCGGACTGCCTCAGAAGCGGATTGCTCAGGGAGATGTTTTCCTTCCGGCAGAAGTATTTTTGGAGCTTCGCACGAATGTGGAAAATCCGGAACTGTATGCGGTCTTTCCGTTCGGACTGGCAAACTTCTCGAATGAGTTGTGTCAGACGGGGATCCGTACGTTCCGATACCGGAATTTTGACAGCTGGTATGGCTGGGGACAGGACGGACAGGAAGCTGCAATTCTGGGACTGGTAGATGAGGCTGCGGAGATGCTGCGGAAAAAGGTCGGGAACACCAATCCCAACCACCGTTTTCTGGCCATGTGGGGACCTAATTATGACTGGGTGCCGGATCAGGATCACGGAAGCAATCTGATGCTTACCTTGCAGAATATGGTTTTGCAGAGTTATGACAAGGCATATTTGCTGCCTTGCTGGCCTGAAAACTGGAATGTATCATTTAAGTTGTATACATCACGGGAAACCCAAATCGAGGGACAGTATAAAGAGGGACGTCTGACATTCACTCGGCAGGGAGATATGGAGGTCGTTGAGGCAAATAAACGGTAAAAACGGATGAATCTATGAAACACAGATCTGTATATCGGCTGAAACTGGCCGTCTGTATGTTATTGACGGCCACTGGGGGAGTGAAAGCCCAGGAACTGGTTCCCTATAAGAATCCGGATCTTCCGGTAGAGGTACGAGTGAAGGACTTGTTGCAGCGGATGACGCTGGAGGAGAAGGTGGATCAGTTGAACATGAAAAGTCTGAATGCCTTGCAGACAGACAATGCCGGGCAGGTAACGGACAGCTCTCTGGTCCGGCTCTTTCAGGGCCGGAGCATCGGTTGCCTGGAAAGCCCTTTTGTGGAACATCATAAGGTGGCCCTCTACGCTGAGGCTGCTGATCATTATTTACGGACACAGACCCGTTTGGGGATTCCGGCCATACAGATCGCAGAATGTCTGCATGGGCAGATGGCTTTGGGTACGACAATCTTTCCGCAGGCAATAGGTCTGGGGTCCACCTGGAATCCGGAGCTGATCAGGCAGATGGCTTCGGCAATTGCGGCAGAGGCATCCCTGTCGGGAGTTGACCAGGCACTCTCGCCGTTGTTTGATCTGGCACGTGATCCGCGCTATGGCCGGGTGGAAGAATGTTACGGAGAAGATCCCTGGCTGGTGAAAGAAATGGGAGTTGCTTTTGTGACGGGTATGCAGGGAGAAGCCAGCCAGACCCGGTCAGGGATAGCGGAAGGAAAACTGGCTTGTACGGCCAAGCATTTTGTCGCTTACTCGGTACCGGAGGCAGGAATCAATCTGGCTCCCTCGCTGGTGGGAGAACGGACTCTGCGTGAATTGCATTTTGTGCCGTTTAAGGCTGCGGTCCAGGAAGCCAATGTATATAGTCTGATGCCGGATATCATGAAGTGGATGGAATTCCGGTTCATGCCAGTCATTGGCTGCTGACGGACGTGTTGCGGAAGGAATGGGGATTTGGCGGTTATGTCTTTTCGGATTATGGAGCCGTGGGCATGCTGGATAATTTCCATTACACGGCGGCTGATCCGTCCGAGTCGGCTGTTCAGGCCCTGACCGCTGGAGTTGATCTGGAAGCACCGGGAAGTTATGCCTATGGACATCTGGAAAATCTGGTCAGGGAAGGAAAAGTGCCGGAAGCCCTGGTGGATTCGGCGGTCGTCCGTATTTTGCGGGTGAAGTTCAAGCTGGGACTGTTTGAACGGTCTTTCCATTATTCGGAGAAGAAAGCGAAAGCTGTTGTACACCGGCAGGAACATGTAGATCTGACTCAACGGATAGCCGAAGAGTCTGTGGTTTTGTTGAAGAACCAGGACCGCACACTTCCTCTGGTCAGGAACAGACTGAAACGTATCGCTGTGATCGGGCCGAATGCCGATAAAGTGCAGTTTGGTGATTACAGTATCACGAAGAACAATGACTATGGGGTAACTGTACTGGAAGGCATCAGGCGGTATGCCGGCAAGGAAGTGGAAGTCAGCTATGCGGAAGGTTGTGGTATTACCTCCTTGTCGAAAGACGGTTTTGCAGAAGCAGCCCGTCTGGCCCGGGAAAGTGATGTCGTTGTATTGGTACTTGGAGGCACCAGTGTCATTTATTCAGGAATCGGCTGGGGAGATGCCAATTCGAAGGAAGTCAATACATGCGGTGAAGGCTATGACCGGAATGAACTGAATTTTCCGGGCGTTTGTCTGTGACATTTCCCCCGACCACCGGACATATTTCCATGTATGCGAATCACAAGCCTTCAGGCAAAGGATATTACCGGCAGCGGGGTACTCCGCAGAAGCCCGGCCGCGATTATGTTTTTTCCTCACCGGATCCTTTGTTTTGTCTGGGATATGGCTTGAGTTATACGACTTTTGAGTATAGCCAACTGGAGATACAGAATCACATGGCATCGAAAGGGGATGTACTGGTGAGTTGTATGCTGAAGAATACAGGAGATGTAAAGGGTGCGGAAGTGGTGCAGCTTTATGTCCGTGACAAGATCAGCAGTGTGACAACTCCGGTGAAGGCTTTGAAAGGCTTTTCCAAGGTTGAACTGAATCCCGGAGAAAGCAGGAAGGTTACGCTGGTGCTGAAGAAGGATGATCTGAAGCTGTGGAATGCAGCGATGGATTTTGTACTGGAACCGGGAGATTTTGAAGTCTTTGTCGGTGCATCCGTAGAGGACATCCGACTGAAGGGGACTTTTAAGGTGGAATGAGACTGTTTGCTGATCGAACAGAATGTAGTGAAATAGATTTTGTACATTTGCAATGGTAATTTTAAAGAAACAAGACCATGAATATCGTATTACTGGAATCACTCGGCATTTCTCCGGAGAGACTGAGTGAATATGCCCGTCCGCTGGTTGAGGCCGGGCATACTTTTAACGCTTATCCCCGGGATTTGGACATACAGGTACAGATAGAGCGTGCCCGCGAGGCAGATGTGATCATCATAGCCAATATGCCGTTGCGGGGAGAGGTAATCCGCGCCTGCAAGCATCTGAAATTTATTGATGTAGCGTTCACGGGAGTCGATCATGTGGATCTGGATGCTGCCCGTGAATGTGGAGTGAAGGTGAGCAATGCTGCCGGTTATTCCACTCAGGCAGTAGCCGAGCTGGCCCTTTGCATGATGTTGTCACTGTTGCGGAACGTGCCGCAGGTGGCCGGCCGTTGCCGTCAGGGAAAGACCAAAGACGGTCTGGTCGGCTGTGAACTGCGCGGCAAGACTGTGGGAATCGTCGGTGCAGGAGCCATCGGAACACGCACGGCCGAACTGTGCAAGGCTTTTGGCTGCCGGGTGCTGGGCAACAAACGCCATCTGACCGGCAAGGAACCTTCCTTTATTGAGTTCATGCCGTTGGAAGAACTTCTGTCCCAGTCCGACATCGTTTCCCTTCACTGTCCGCTGACTGCCGAAACCCGTCAGCTGATTAATGCAGACCGTCTGGGAATGATGAAACAGGGCGCTTATCTGATCAATACGGCCCGTGGGGGAGTGGTTGACTCCGCAGCTCTGGCTGAAGCCTTGAAGAACGGCCATCTGGCCGGTGCCGGAATCGATGTGTTCGAAACTGAACCCCCGCTTGACCCGGCCCATCCGCTGCTTCAGGCACCGAATGTACTGGCCACTCCGCATGTCGCATTTGCGTCTGAAGAGTCGATGGAAGCCCGTGCTGCGATCGTATTCAGTAACCTTTCCAACTGGATGGACGGGAAGCAGGAGAATGTGATTCTTTGAATAATAGAGGGTGTCGTTTTATTGAAAAAACGTCGAAATGTTTTATAAAAAAGAATTCGGGCTTTTAAAGCAAACGCCGAAACGTTTTTTTAAAAGCCCGAAGCTCATTTTTTCTATAGTTTTTTATTTTATAAACTTCTCAATCAGTTCCGCAATTTTCTGCCGGTGTTCCAGCAAAACCTGGGGATCTTTGTTGTAGGTCTTCTCATCGGTGTAGATGGATTTTGGAATCTGCAACAGCTGTCTGGCTTCTTTCACCAGTGACGCCTGTTTCTTCGAAGCCACTTTCATCAGTTTTTCCAGAATGCACATGTATTCGTAATCTTCAATACCGGCTCTGAGGAATTCCAGTCTGATGGACGGGATCGGATAGCCCTGATAGGCGGTTGTCTTGTCCTTGTTGGGATCTCTGTTTTCCGGATAGAAGAACCGTCCGTCACCATTTCCCCAGATTGTCTGTTTTCCATAAGGCCAGCCGTATCCGGTTACCCAGCTCATGGCTTCTTGCCAGGGGTTCTGCAGATATCCTTTCGGGGAAGCTTCGTTGGAGTTCCAGTAGGTGGTTTCCCACATGAGTACTCCTTTCAGACGGTAGACGTAGGATGCCCACAGCCACATGCGCATATTCACGGCATCGTGGTCGATGAATTCGGAAATCCACGGAGCTTTCGGCCATACGCAGAGATAAGACCAGTATTCCAGTCCGCGCTGGTTCATCTTGTCGATTTTTTCGTGGTTCAGCTGGTGCCATATGGTGCAGCTGATATCGGTAACGTCCGAGATATCCTGACCTGCCACATGTTCTGTCAGGAAGGTTGTCAGTTTCGGAGCATACTCCTTGATCATCTTGTTGGTCTGGTATACGAACTCATAATCTTTTTCCGACGGTTCATCAAACCAGTAGATGTATTCTTTGCCCAGTACGCCGATTCGTTCCAGATTATCCTGAATCTGCTGCAAATAGCGCTTCATAAGTTTGTTATACTCTTCCGTTCCCTGCTCGAATCCTTCGAAGATACCATTCTGGCGGGAATAGTAGGTTCCTGATCCCAGACCTTTTATGGCCAGACGGAAGGAGTTGAAGTTATAGGGAGGCGCAAAGTATTTTCTGGCAGCCGCTTCGAAATCAGAGAAATCCAGCTGGATGTCGATCTTGTCCAGATCCACTTCAAAATTTCCGCATGCGAGCAGATTCTGGTCTGTTTCTTTCTGGTTCATCGAAAGATCATCGAACCAGACAACCCCTTTGTCTTCTCCGTGATAGGTGCGGTTGGCTGCACACAGAATGACTTTGACATAGCGGATTTCTTCGTCGAACATTCCCAGCGGGAAAGTGAATGATTCCCATCCCGGGTTCGCTGTAAATTGTTCAAAACGGTTTTCGAAGACAATCAGATTCTTTTCGGCATCATAGCATTCTACACCTACTACATAAGTCTGCTTCTCTGCCTGGCTTTTGGCTTTCCATTTTAACTCATAGGTCTTTCCCGGAGTTACAGGCTGCAATTCGCGTGTGCAGGCTTCTATGTTCTCAGTGGCTGAATTATCTACAACCTTATAGCCGTAATTTCCGCTGACTTTTTCTTTGCTGTCATAAAATCCGCCTTCCCAGTCCACTCCGGAAACGGTTTCATGAATCGGAGCATACAGGAAAGGATCGTAGGGAGAGATTTTGTACCGGCTGAACATTTCCATGTATTTTTCGAATTTGTCACGTTTCTGTTCTTCGGTGGTCAGATTTTCATAGAGTTCCACATTTTTCATGTTCATTCCCCATCCGGAACGAATGGTAGGAACAGCAGGAAGTTCAAAGTTTCTCACCGTCAGATCAACGGGAACCGTAGTTTTCCAGCCGTTGGCTGCCGTAAGTGTCACTTCTGATGTATATTGGCCAGCCGCAGTCTGCGAAGGAACATGGACTGTAATCCATAAAGGTGTATTCTCGGATGCCTTTAATGTCAGAGGCTTTTCATACAACGGCAGCGGATCCGGGAAATATCCTTTGTAACCATAATAATCCGTAGGGTGGGAGACCTTGACGTATTCCACCTTTCTGATTTCAACCTGGTCACCGGGGATCGTCTTTCCGTCAGAAGAAGTAAAGTCTGCCACCGAGATGCGGAAGTTTTCCATTTCACTTTCCGGATTTACTACAATGATAAACGATTCGTATTCATTCTTGGCAGCCGACAGAGAGACTCTGCTCTGGCTTTTTCTCGGAACCGGTGCATCTTTCAATACTTTGTAAGCGCCTTCGGCCCACCAGACGGAGGCTTTTTGATCCTGGTTTATAAAATACCCGTAACCTCCTGTTGCCGTCTGATTCAAATCTACCTGATCTTGTTTGTTGTCGGATACATTACTGGCCACTGCGGGCATACATGACAACAAAGATAAAAACAAAAACATGCTTTTCATAACTGTGCTTTTTTCATTAGTTTGTAAAACCACCCCTATAAATTATTGTGTGCCGGCTGGTGTTGGGCATCAATCGGCACACATTCTTGTAATTTGCATCAAAAATACGAATAAATCTGAAAAAAGTCAGCAGTCTGTCAGATTATTTTAGAAAACAGGTTCAACAAGCTTGTTATCGGATGTCAGGCTAATCCTTTTTCAGGATTGTTCCCACCTTTTGAAGTATTTCCATTATATATGTCTCCCAGACTGTTGTAGAGGCAAAGATAAGCGAGCATTCCGAATTTGGCATCTACGAACTATTGCAAAATATATCTATAAACCTCTGGAACACCTTTTCCCATGTCAGGTTTAACCACTTTGTGGTACTGGAGAAGGAACCGTACAATTCAGCTGAAACGACTGCACAATTCAGTTGTAACGAACGCATAATGAAGCCTTAATGACCGCATAATCCAGCTTCAACGACCATATGTTTTAGCCTGAAGAGCTGGATTACTGACTTCTCAGTAAAAATGAGAAAACAAATTGAGATTTGGAATATAATTCCTTATATTTGCGTAATATAATTGCATCTAGGAACAAAATTAAATAAAAGAAAGGCAGTTTGATCGGAATTATGACACCAGAAGAAAAAGCAAGGCAAAAGATAGATCTTATGACCACTCCTTGGCAGAGTTGATGGCTGAAATAAAAGAGAAAAGTATAACTATTAGTTCAGCAGTAGCAGAACTTGAGAAGCTGCTTGCAAACATAAATTAAGATTAAGCGTATGAAAAATAACGACATCGTAATATCAATAGAACAGCAATTCGGAGAAATCATAAATATTATTCTCCAACATAAAAGTAATGCTTCAAGAGCCGTCAATGAAGAGCTGCTACTCACAGCATGGCATGTAGGTGGATATGTATCTGCTAAACTGAAGAGCGAAGAATAGGGAAGCAAGGTTGTTTCGCAACTGTCTGAATATATACGTTCCCAACGCCCTGACATCAAAGGATATGGTAAAAGAAATATTTACAATATGGTAATGTTCTATGATGAGTATTCATCAGAAACGTTCATAGCAACAATAAGACAATATTTGAATACTGAATTTGTGCAGCCAAAAACTGCACAAATTGAATCAAGTGACCTTTCACGAGATGTGACTGTAATAGTCCAGTCAAAATCTGGACTAATGCTTAAAAAATTGGGATTAGCCCTACCATGGTTGCTGAATATAAGCGCATTCTCATTCCACAGGAACGCATGCAGCAGCAACTGAATGAGTTTTGCAATCTATTCTTAAACAGGGACTAACTTAAATGGATACAGCAAAGCATAATCATTTTTTCTGTCATACTTTTCACAATAACCCTTCCAGATCCAGATAAGCAAACTGGATTTCATCGTCCAGATTCATGATGATCCGGTTGTTGCCTTTATCGTAGCAAAAGTAGTTGATGGGACGGCCTACAACCAGGGTTTTCAGATAGTCGCCTTTCATGTTGAACACATGAAATATTTCCCCCAGATTGCCTTTGTTCCAGTCTTGTCCCGAGTATAAGGCAACGATCTTGTCTCCGCAGATCTGAACCTCTGAGAAATGTTTTTTTCTGTCTCCGCTTTCATCCCAGTTGGGACCGTAGACATTGCATTGCAGTTCGCCTTCCAGGTTGTAGAGGCTGATCAGATCATATCTGCCATTGCATTCCACCAGCGTCTGGCTGGCTGGAGAAACGGCGTAACTGATACGTTTTTTCTGGTCGGCCGGATGGGTGTAGGCCGTGAGCTTGATTTCTCCCGTCTGCATGTTCCATTTGCCGCTGGTCTGCAGGAAAGTGGAAGAGGAGGTGGGCTGGATGAAAGAGCCGTAAGCCAGTGTATCGTTGATGTAGCAATAATCGTTCGGGAAGTTCATACCGTTCAGTTTCAGCTTGACAAATGGTTCGTATCCGGGATTCTGGAGCAGGCTGTCCAGCTGATAGCCGAGAATGCGGAGCTGGCCGTGATCCGTCACGTACAGTTCCCGCTTCTCCGGATTCCATGCCACTGTTCCGAGGACGGTTATTTCTTTGGGGCCCTGTCCGGGATCTCCGAAACTGCATAAGGGAGCAAATGTGTTCTTGTTGAAGATGTGTACCATTTTCTCCATGGAGCGGTAGTCAGCTATGATGAGATAATCATCGAAAACATAAGGTTTGGCCATGGCTCCGATCAGTACGTCTTCCATACTGATTTCCCGGATCCGGTTTCTGACATCTGTTTTTTCATTCCGTTGTTTTTGCCATTTCTCACCGGTTCCTTCCTGTTTGCATGAGGGAAGACATACCGCCAAGACCATAAATATGATGAGGAGTGTGTTGCGTTGTATTGATTTCATAGAATTTGTTTTTTTAGGTTGTACGAATTGATGAGGTTTCGGTTCAGATGGCCCGGATGAGCAGCAGCACCGGATTCTGGTCGTCTGTATAGTGAAGCTTGTCTGCAAGTTCCTGTTGCTGGGACGGGGATAAATGCGTACGGCCATATTCCATGATGTCGTCTGGCTGTAAAGGAAGGACGATCTGTCCGTTATCCTGAACAAACAATGTTACATCCGTCAGATTGACCGGATAATCATACAGCTGGTCAATCAGAAGTGTACCGAAACAGATTTGCTTTCCGTCAGCTGATTTGGGAAGGATGGACATCCGGTATTGCTTCTTGTAGAAATAGCCGGCCCAGTAGTTTTTGTCTGTTTCCAGAAAACAGTCTGTTCCGTATGCAAAGCGGTCTTCCTGATGCAGTTTTTCAAAGAACTCCATGATGTGTTCATAGGGCTGGTTGTAGAAAGAAGACGGAATATTCTTGCCTGAGAAGTCCAGTACAAATGCAGGGGTACAGGCTGCAGCGTTCAGGTTGTAGACGGTGTCGTTGAACAGCTGGGTAAAGTAGGTGTGCGATCCGTTCTGCTGGAAAATGTTCTTTGACTTTACAAACAGATATTGGGCTTTGGCCTTGTCAACAGGCAGGAAGTGATGCGTGGAGCTTGAATCACTCAGTGACAAGGCATGAAGCTGGAACCGGTTATCCTTGCTCATGTCATTGCCTGTATAAATGTATAGGGTATTGCTGTCTGTCAGACAGATGTTTTCCATCCAGAGGTCCAAATTGATGCGGCTGGTACAGCTGTTGTCCCATGAATAGCTGTTTATGCATTGCGTGTTGCGGCTCAATACCCACACATGTTCACCGTCGGTCTGAAAATCACTTACGTTTGCATATTCTTCCGGTCCTGTTCCCTGGCGGCGGATTGCACCGAGACATTCTCCGGATAAAGAAAATTTATATACGGCAGACGGATCCGCTACATATAGAAAATTTTTTTTTAGATGAATCTGGTTTATTTCACTGAGCAGTAATGAATCGGAGGTGGAAAGAACAACCAGTGAGCCGTTTGCCACTTCTGACAGGCGGATGCTGCCAGCTGCCGTTTCCGTTTCTATCTGGAGAGTCTGGCATTTTTCCTGCGTTTTTTCTTTTCCCGGATGACATCCGGCCAATGTCAGAATCAACAGTCCGGATAATGCTTTTCTTAATAGGTTTTTTCTTGTCATGTTCCTTTGAATTTATACTTGAGCAAAGGTAAAGAGAATATATCCGAAAAACAATGACAGGGGGCCGCGCGGATTTCTGAGAAATTTGTATCTTGTTTGATTATCAGATTCTTTCGCTATTTTTTCTCAGAAAAAAATCAGAAATCTGCGGGGCTTTTTCAAGAAAGGGAAGACCCCAAAATCTTTAATGTCTGGAGTAAACATGATTTTGGGGCCTCCTTCTTGTCTGGTAACCGGACAGAGTTACAGCAGTCCGGTTGGGCAGAATTATTTGAACAGTCTTGCGATCAGGTCAAAGTTTGTATCCCGGTAACCGGTTTCCCAGGGAGTAGTCTCGTTGGAAGCATATCTGCTGCTCAACAGTTCTCTGGCCTGGTCCATGTTTCCATGATAAACGGCAGCACACCATTGTGCCGGTTTGCTTTCCGGGAAATCCTTTTTCCAGGAGGCAACCAGCTTGTCGGCTTCTGCCTGTTTGTCTGTGTCACGCAAAGCCAGTGCCGTCAGCAAATGCGCTGATTCGAAATTGTGGGTGGAAGTAGGATGGGAAGATACTTTGTCCAGCAGGGTTTGGGCTTTTGCCGTTTCTCCTTTCTTTTCATATACCTTGGCTTCCAGATAATCTTCCAGCCGTTTGTCTATCTGATCGTCGTAAGGTTTTCCTACACCCAGATTTTCCGGCCATTCTTCGGAGGCTTTTATGGATTTCAGGGCTGCATCATACCGGCGTTTGCTGAACTGATCCATTGCCTGGTAGAGGTTAGCAGCACGATATACGGCTCTGCCGGCATAGGAACCTTCGTTCGGTAATACCTGCATCTTGCTCAACAGGGAAATGCAGGAACCATACTGTCTGGTTTCGCACAGACCGTTGGCATATTTCAGTCCGATGTAATAGTTGTCCGGATATTTCCGGATGTACTTTTTGCCTGTTTCTACCACCTTGTCCCAGTTGCTTTCTGCGGTATAATAGTTCAGCAAGGCCATGCCAACTCTCCATGAAGGATCTGTCTGCTCGGCTTTCATCAGGTCTGCCAGTCTGGCTTCGCCTTCCTTGAGCTGTGCGCGCGACAGATACAGAGGTGCATAGCCTGCATTGTCACACAGGTTCATTTTCAAAATGGCCTTGTCCTTCTGCTGGTTGGTCCAATATATCAGTCCCTGGTAATAATTGATTTTCCAGTTGGCTGACTGCGATTCGGCCCAATCCAGGTACTTCAGGGTTTCCGGACGGAAGGGGAAGATATAATCCGGTGACTGGGCATTGGCCAGTTCCAGTGTTTCCCGGGCTTCCTGAGCTGCTCCTTGTCTGTTCTGCAGCCAGGCTTTCTGATACAGGGCTATCGGATGATTTCCGGCACAGGTGAGCAGGGCGATGGCTTCTTCCTCACATCCGGTTCTTTCATACCATTCGGCCAGTTCCAGATAAGTTTCGGCCGGCAGTTCATTACGGATCTGGGAAGCGAATGAAGCAAGTTGTTCCGGAGTATGGTTCCCGGACAGCCAGGCTTCTTCAAATCGGAGACCATGATACAAAGGCAGCTGATCCAGCACCTGGCTGATCTGTTCTTTCGCCAGTTCTGTTCTGCCAGTCTTTCTGTAAATCATGGTCAGCAACTGACGGGCATGAAGATTCATGGCATTGTAAGTCAGACTCTTCTTTGCATATTGTTCGGCTTTGGTCCAGTTCCGGTCGCAGGCATACATTTCGCCCAGCTGTTCGTAAGCGGCAGTGCGCACTGAAGCTGAAAAAGTGGCAATGGCAAAGGCTGCCTTCGCTTCTGTTGCATTGCCCAGCATGCGGTTGGCCAGTCCGTACAGGTAGTTGGCTTCTCCGTCATAGGTATTCAGTCCCAAAGCCCGTTCCAGCAGGGGAATCATTTCCTGATATCTGCCTTCCCGGTAATAGAGGGAGGAAAGGCGTATCAGAGCCGGTGAGAAGTTGGCATCCTGTTTCAGGGATTTCTTCAGGTAGCTTTCTGCTTTGTCCCATACTTTCTGGTTCAGCCATTGCTCTCCCTGGGTATAAAGTCCGAAAGCAGAATTCCAGTTGAAATCTTCGGGAAGGGTCATGGGGCGCTTCAGGTCGAAGTTTTCCGGATTATCCGAGTAAACCAGGAGATTGTCTCCGATGACTACTTTCAGGTGGCCTTCGGGGATGTCTTTTCCTTTCAGGGAAGTCAGGGTGACCGGTTCCATGACATTGGCAGTCAGAGACAGTGTTTCCACCAGCTGCTGGTCTTTGTAGATCTTGAGATCGGTTGACAGTTTTTCCAGCGGTGAAAAGGCCAGTTTCAGCCCGTCAGCCTCACGCATTACGTGCAAGGCTCCGATGGTGCTGGCCTTGGACACTCCTTTGATTCCTTTGACGGGATACCAGTATTCGGTCCATGCATCCGTCATCTGAGGTGCGAACGAATGATGTTTGTAAGGGGTGTAGGCACTGTTGGAAGCCGGCTGGTTGAACATTCGGCCGGACTGCAGTTCGATGTACTGGCCGTTCTGGTCGGTCAGCAAGTCTTCCCAGATACCTCCTTCACGGGACTGTCCCCACAGGAAGATTTTCATACCCAGTTTCTCATCAAAATTGGAATGATGGATGGATCCGAAATCTTCTCCGTGCCAGTAGATGCCGTAATAGTCATTGTAATATCCCAGAACGTGGTAAGACTTGGAATTGCCGAAATTATTGGAGTCATACCATCCGATGTTCCGGTTGTTTTCATCTACCGGGAACGAGGAAACCTCACCCCCGTGTCCGATGAGATGGTCGCCCGGATAACAGAACTCGGCTTTCTGGCCAACCCGGTATCCGGCATTCATCCACTGGTAATAAGGCTGATCAACATCGGACTGGTTATACCAGGTGGTGTGGGTTGTAAAGTAAGCTTTGTCCTTTGGCAGATTGACTTCCACAGTCCAGGCCGTGCGTGTCAGCCATTCGTAGGAGAAGAGGTAGCAGCTTACACTGCCGTCATCTTTTTGTCTGACCAGATAATCCACAGGAGTGCTGGAGGTGGGAGCGTGTCCGATGATACCGAAATTGAACTCGATACCGCCGGAGGTCCAGGGACCTCTCATGGCAATATCACGGAATTTGGCTACTCCGTTCTTGTAGATAAAGTCTTTACCGGTGGTTTTGTCCACGGCTCCCCATATCTTTCCGCCTACTTCCGGAAAGAGGGTAACCTTGATGTAATCATTCTCCAGCTCAACTGTTTTCCATTCCCGGTTTTCACCTTTGGCTGTAAATCCGTCAAACCGGAAGTAGGGGTAGAACAGGTTGGAAGGAGTTGCTACCGGATTCGGATCAGAGAATTTATAGGTTTTCAGGGTCTCTGTCTGTTCCTGAACGGATACATGCTGGGCAAATCCTTGCGGAGCCAGGCAGAAGACACAGGTTGTCAGGGTTAGTATTCTGTTTTTCATGTGAAATGGTTTTTATTCGATGGAATCCTTCGGTTATTCAATCACGATAAGCCATCCTTTTCCTTTCGGAACGGTTACGGTGTCTCCCGGTTTCCAGGTCTTTTCGGGCTGGAAGTTCTCAATAGCCGGGGCATGCAGAGATACCTTGGCCGGATCCAGGCCTAGTTTAGCCCAGTCAATTTGCAGGGTAACATCTACATCATGGTCTTCCCAGGTTGCCAGTGAGACCAGTGTCTTGGTTCCGGTTTTACGGTAGATGGTGGCGAGGGTTTTTTCTCTGCCGGTCTTGACCGGGTTATCCTTCACCCAGTAACCGATCATTTCACTGCCTTTCATTCCAAACTCATCCCAGAATTTCCAAAGAGGACGGTTGTCCACCCCATATCCCGGGTTACGTCCGGTCATGCCATACAGCATTCCGCGCCATTTGTTTCCACCTTCCCACAGCATTTCTCCCATCAGTCCGTAGGGGATACCAGATACTTCTACCATCCAGAATTCGGGCGGCATGTCGTAGTCGAAATATTCGCCGAACCACAGGCGGTCCAGGTAGGGGAAGTGTTCCAGATACAGGTTTGCACTGTTGGCAAAGCCGTCTTTGTCGTTAAACTGGTTGGCTGAATGCAAATCGATCATGGCACCAGGGTTGGTACGGTTCAGAATCTTGCGTACACGTTTCATGGACATGCGGTCGAAAGCCAGGTCGTCAATGTACAGTCCGTCGATGCCGACATTCTTGACGAGCCAGTCCAGTCCTTCCATATAGTAATTGTGCCAGCGGGACACTCCGGTATTTACAATCGCAGCATCCTGTACATTATAGGCAAACCAGGCAGCAATGTAATCCTGGTCGTAATGTTCCTGAAGCCAGGAATATCCGCCTCCCTTACCTTTGGAGAAAATTTCTCCGTTGAGGCTTCTCAAGGCAAAGATCTCGGTACAGCTGTTTGAAAGTTCACGTACCGTATTGTAGATCTTCACTTTCATATTCTTTGCATGAGCTCCGTCAATATAAGCTTTCATTTCTCTGGTGCGCAGGAAAGGATAGTTGATAAACGGATTGATGGCATTGGCGTGATGAATATTGACTACGGTCGCTCCGAATTCATGAGTCTTGTCGATGAAGTCATATCCGTGATAATAGCGGTCCTGCCATTGCTTGTCGGGATTGATGGTACGGAACGGAGTGATCAGTACGTTGAAGTAGAAGCACAGGCGGTCACCTTTTTTGACTGTACGTTTTCCTGAATAAGCATTGATCAGGGTGTTTTTTCCTGCTGCACTCAGCTTGATACCTCCATTGCCGTTGTTACACCACGAAACCGGCATGTGCAGCGGTTTCTCGTGGTAGAAGTTCGTATTCAGCGGACGTTCGTATTTGTCGTCATAGAAACGGAGTTGCAGTCCTCCATTGACACTACCGGTCCACAGGGCATCCTGATTTTTTTCAACGCCCCATTTCCAGTCCAGATTCTGGGGGCAGTAGCCGCCTTTTTCTCCCAATCCCATCATATATTGTGCAATGTTGGGGGCCAGTTCGGTACGGAGTGCAATGTCATTTATTTCACCATCCTTGCGGGCAATAAGCACTACCTTGTATTCCATGTTTCCGTCAGACTCGATCTGGGCGTCCAGGTTCATAATGAACTGATTGTTCTGATTGGTGGCATGCCATCCCAGAGCACCGGCCTTACGTTTGGTATAGGTGAAGTCCAGGTTCTCCCAGTTTTCTCCGGTTGTGAGTTCCATCGGTCTGGACAGGATATCCAGTCCTTCTGTTCCTATTTCGGTGAGTGTTTCCTTGAAATAAGAAGTGATTTGTGCCGGGAATCCGTTGGGCTGAAGAGTCACCTTGCGTCCCAGCAGTGAAATGGTCTTGTCCTGTACATTCAGAGGAATATAGGGAGCGATTACTTCGTCATCAAAACCGATCTGGGAGTTCAGCCAGCGCAGACGCGAATGTCTCCAGGGTTCATTGTCTCCATGGTTGGCAATCAGGTTGTCAGTGACATTCAGGGTCACTTTTACCTGTTTGGGTTTCATTCCTGCAGCCTGAACGGTTACTGTTCCTGTATACTGTCCGGCTGTCAGCTGTTCGGGAACCATTGTTCCTACCCACAGGGCCTGTACTTTTCCTTTGGGGACGGAACAGTCTTTTTCAAACACACTTCCGGTGACATCTACACCTCCTGTGTTGAAACAGGTGAATGCAGAAGCGGGGATTGATTCGCCGGTTTGTGAATTAACCAGAGCAGAATAGGTAAGCTTCAGGTGGTTGACATCCTTGCGGGCCGCCCAAAGACCAATTTGGAAGGTGTAATATTCTCCCTTGTCTGCCGTTCCTTCAAAAGAATCATGGCGGTTGTCCTCTATCCATTTATAGGGCAGATCCGTTGTCATGCGGATCGGGTAACGCCGGTCTTCCGTAAACAGAATATAGGGATCCTCTGGTTGGGATTTCAGCAAGTTGTCTTTTTCTTTGGCAGTGGCGATCACTTCCATCGGGTAGAAAGAATGGAATTCATTGATGGCCTGGAATTGCTTGACGGTAGCCTGCGGTAGTTCGGGAGCCTTTTTTCCTGTCAGGCGGTTGGCCTTTTTCCATTCGGCAGATGCTGTTTCTTCAAATCCCGGATAAGTTACGGTCGGATAATATTTGCTTCCTGTAGAAATGTTTTTCAGGTAGTAGATGTAATAGTCTCCCGGAACGGTCTGCGGCTGGAAGGCCACCTCACCTTTTTCCCGGTTGATCTGAAAGCGGCATACGTTGGTGATACGCTTTCCGGTCTTGGCATCGATGACGATCAGGTCCTTGTTTTCCGGATTAAAGTCTCTCCGTCGCCATTGGATGACGGCCAGAACGGCATCAGAAGGCTTGTCGACGGAGACAACGATCCTGTGATTGCCCAGTGAATCGGCATTCCAGGTGCCTGTGCCGTATAAGGCTGGCAGGGGTTTCTCCTGTCCCTGAAGGGGAACAGCCAGCAGCAGGCCTCCCAATAAAAGAGGAAAAATTCGTTTCATAGTTTATTGGTATTTAGACTTTGAGTTACTCTTTTTCTTTAGCATAAATCAGTGCGTTGAGTTCTTCCGGAGTGAGCGGCTTGATCAGTTGCTGTTTTTCCAGTTCTTCCATTTCTTTCTTGAAACGGTCTCTCATTTCGGTTGTCATTTCGTAGGTATAATTTCCGTAATCATCGTATGAAAGTTTCAGGATGCGGAAGAAACCGAACTTTTCAAAATAAGGATAAAGGTTCTTTCCGGCCAGTAGGGAAGCTCCCCGGATGAAGTTCAGCTGGAATGGAACCACGTTGCTGCTTCTGTCCAGATCTTTCAGTTCCGGATGTTCTTTTTCGGAGTTTCTCATTTTTTCGTATAAATCGGGATAGAAATCAGGATAGCCGTTTTGAGTGAAGTAGCATTGCAGTTTCCAGAACGGAACCAGTCTTTCAAAGACATCTGTTTCCAGATAGCTGATAGCTTTGTCCGGATTGACCTTGCAAGAAGAGATGATGGAATCGTTCATGCCTCCGGCTCTTCGGGAAGGGCTGACCGTACCGGCCTTGCTGTCTTCCAGGAAACTCTTTTCAGCATTGGCAAAAGCTGAGGAAAGTCTGTTCTTGTATCCGAAAGCCTGCGTACAATATCTGGTACAGATATTATTGCTGGTTTCACCCAATCCTCCCCATGAGAGATAGGTTTGCAGCTGATGTACGTGTCCCACTTCATGGCTGAATCCCCAGCAGGCATCTTCGTCTTTTGTCCGCATGTGAACAGGATCGGCCACACGTTTCATGGTATCGAACTTGAAGGCTACGCCATCACCGTCGCGGAACATGTAGTATCCGTAGTTGACGCGGGCAAAGATTTTATTGTTTGTGATGTGATTGTATTTTTTCCAGCCAATGATTTCATGTTGCTTGGATACCAGCTGTTCGTAAACATCAATCAGTTCCTTACCCTGGCCGGGTGCATATTTTTTCAGATCCTCTACCGGGTAGGCCAGGTGTATGTTGCTTCCTGTTGCATCGAAAACCGGATAGACAGCGTTGGCAAGCATTCTGTCCCAGTCTTCGTTGGTATTTACGGATGCATCGAAATATCCGTTGACTTCTCCGGTGATGAAATGTACCTTAACCGTATTTTCTTTTTCCGGGTTGTCGAAGTAGTAATCCATATAGGCAAGTCCTGTCCATTCGGAAGTTTTCTCAATGACGTTAATCCCATTTTTGAGTTCGAATCTTTCAAAATGAAGGCTCCAGTCTTCGTCTCCCTGATTGGGAGCATACAAATCCGCTACTTTCACGCCGAGTTTGCTGCCTTCTTTCAGACCATCGACAACGATGATGTGTTTTCCGGGCTTGAGTACGATACCTGTAATATGCTGGTAGGTGCTGTAACCGTCTCCGATATGCAACAGTTTTCCCAGTGCTTCCGGACTGTAGACCGGTTTAAAGGAGTTTACACGGAATTGAGTGTCATATTGTTTGTTATACAGGGCTGTGGCCAGATTTCTTAACTCTTCGCTTTTGCAAGACTTGATTTCTCTTTTTCCGACTTTTTTGTTCAGTGTCGTACACAGAGGATCGGCGAATAATTCCCTGGCGATTTCTTCAAGACTGACCTTGTTTTCATCCATGTTTTCATAGACAAAACATGTTTCATAGCTGTTTGCTTCTTTGGCTGATGCCTGTTCTATTGCAAGATTATTGAAAGTCATGCTAAGGCACAATAAGAAACTGATTTTTTTCATAGACTTCGGTTTATAAATTTAATAGATTTGTACATATAGTTTTTCATACCCCATTGTCTGGAAAGATCGGATACATTCCGGCGTTATGGTCGGGATAACAGTACCGGTCAGTTTTCTGTATTTTCAGACGTTTTACAAAATTAGCAAAAGTTTCTCACCCTTCTTGTTTTTTGTGAAAATTAACTATCTGGAGTATGGTAGGACCCCGATAAAAAAGCAATTTGATTTTTTGTATTATCGTTCAAATAGCTACATTTGCTGAAATAAAACTTAGATACCATGAAAAATTACGCGAATTTCTGTTTTGCTGCTATTGCATCCACTTTGTATCAACTTCCTGTCCAGGCAACTGCCGTATCGGATAATTCCGGTAATGAACGTCCTAATCTTCTGGTCATAATGGCTGACCAGTTTCGTGGAGATGCCTTCAGTTTCAGAGGGAGGGAAGCGGTAAAAACTCCGCATTTTGATTCTTTTGCCAGAGAAGCAGTCGTGTGTACCCAGGCTGTCAGCGGGTATCCTGTATCATCTCCGGCCAGAGGTATGTTCCTTTCGGGAGCTTATCCGCACAAGAATGGAGTTATTACCAACTGTCAGTCGGAATCAGCCGTACAGGATGTTGAATTGCGGGAAGACCTGACTTGCTGGTCGGATGTACTTCACTCGGAAGGTTACCATACTGCATACATCGGGAAATGGCATTTGGACAAACCTGTGAAGCCTTTTATCGACTGCTACAACAATAAGGGGGAAATGGCCTGGAATGAATGGTGTCCTCCTCACAGAAGACATGGCTTTGACTATTGGGTGGCTTATGGTACATACGACTGGCATCTGAAACCCATGTACTGGAATTCTCAGGCCGGGCGCGAAGATTTTTATTATGTGAATCAGTGGGGGCCTGAATATGAGGCCGATCTTGCCATTCAGTATCTGGATAGTATCAAGGGATCAGGCCAGCCTTTTGCCATGATGGTATCCATGAATCCTCCTCATACGGGTTATGAACTGGTACCCGACAATTATAAGGAACTTTATAAAGGATTGAATGTTGATTCGGTTGTAGCCGTAATGCCGCATCTCCGAAACGCAGATCAGAAGTATGTTGATTATTTCAAGAAAAGTCTGCCTGATTATTATGCCTGCATATCGGGAGTAGATGAACAGTTTGGACGGATCATTGAAGCGCTCAAACGAAACGGTATGTTTGATCATACAATCGTTGTCTTTGTTTCTGATCATGGGGATTCCATGGGAATGCATGAGAATATCGGGAAAAATATCTTCTATGAAGAAGCAATGAGAGTTCCTTTTATGATTTCCTGGGGAGACAAACTCTCGCCAAGGGTAGATCAGGACTTATTGCTTTCTGTGGAGGATTTCTGCCCGACTATTTTGTCTCTGATGGGATTGGAGGACAAGATACCTTCTTCTGTCCAGACCCGTAATCTGAGCAAACAGATTCTGGGTAGTAGGGAAGATATGCCGGAATACCAGCTGTATATGCTGTACAGTCAGGTAGATGCCACAGGAAAGAATCCGGAGACGGGTGCAAGAGGCATACGTAATGAACGGTATACCTATGCTGTCAGGTTCAAGGAAGGTGAGATTACCGGGGAATATCTTTTTGACCGGAAACATGATCCTTATCAGATGAATAATCTGGCCGGAAAGGAAATAAAGCTGGCCGGCAAACTCAGAAAGGCTCTGGTACAAATGCTGGCAGATGCGGAAGATCCTGCATATGCTGTTTTCTCCAGATGATCATAAAAAGACCAGATGATCATAAAAAAGAGGACCGTCCCCATCAGGAGGCGGTCCTCTGAACTTATTTAGCTAGAAAATAGTTCCCTCAGGGATTATTTTTCTTCGCTCCAGTCCATGGCAGCCATACGCTTGTAAGAAGCGTAACGTTTCTTAGCCATGTCTTCGCAAGCTGCGAACAGATCAGCAGCTTCTGTCGGATATTGTTTCATTACAGATGCGAAACGAACTTCACCCTTCAGATAATCCTGGAAGC
>ERZ838483.486-NODE-486-length-49913-cov-10.705163_pt1 | contig 49913 bp, 42 predicted proteins | sample MGYA00519939_ERZ838483 | MGnify/ENA primary metagenome ERZ838483 (study PRJEB31850, sample SAMEA3708836) | human gut metagenome | biome: human gut; feature: human-associated habitat; material: faeces | place: China | collected 2014 ... | reverse complement strand
GTAATGAAATGAAAGACCGTTTAAATGATTACTATGGAAGCAGGTATGAATTAAGGAATCAGCCAGAAACTGTTGAAGGCAGAGTCAATAATATGTTGAGTAAATTACAACATATGTATGTACTTTAGGATTATGATGGAAATATGCAATGGTTATTGCTGAGTGTCAAAATTCAAAAGATGATATCAGTATGGTGGTTTGCAAATAGAGTTACATATCATATTGATGCTGAGAGAAATCCAACAGGTAGCATAGTTGGAAGAACTCCGAATAATGAAGGAGTCTGCCGTTTGCAGACTTTGAAAGGGCGATGCAAAAGGCGGGATACAAGCTCTAATCAACCAGTCCCTTGTTCTTCCACTTTCCGCTCTTCCAGCGCAGCACCATACCGACAGCCCTGATGCACTCGTCACTTGCGAGTCCGATGTAAGCACCGACTGCGAGAAGCCCCAGATGAAGTCCGAAGAAGTATGTTCCACCGACCGCCGCAAGGTACATGAAAACAGCACCCATGACAACCGGGAATACGGCGTCACCGCTTGTCTTCAGTGCCTGACCATATACCAGATTGGTGACTCTTCCAAACTCCAGCACAATATCGATGGCGAGAAGCTTTGTGACAAGATTTATCATCTGTACATCATTCGTGAAGATCCGCACAATGTAGTTACCTAAAAGCGCAAATGTGATAGAAAGGCAGGATGCCGTAATCACACCGTAGATAGCGGCCTTGCGAGTGCCCCTATCACATTCGTCATACTCCTTTGCTCCGATATGCCAGCCGGTCAGGATGGCATTTGCCTGAGCTAAGGCAGCACCGATACAGTACGAAAAGTTAGCAATCTGTGTGGCATAAGAGCGCGCAGTGACGTTCAGTCCGTCAGCATCCATCTGGTTCATGAATCGCACTACAAGAGTCATTGCGATATTGTAAAGCGCGGTTTCACAGGCAGACGGGAAGCCAATCTTTATAATCTGTCCGAGAATTTTTCCGGGAGCTATGCGCTCGGGACTGTCCTTTGCCTTGATGAGCACAGCGCCCATTGTGGCAACAATAATCAGATTGATAATACGTGAAATAACCGTTGCTGTGGCAACACCCATAACGCCCCAGTTCATTACAAAGAGAAAAACAGCATTGAGTATAAAGTTAATGACATTTCCAATAATTGATGCCCAAAGTGACTGTTTTGTGTAGCCGAAAACTCTCAGGTAGCTTGAATAAATCGGTATGAGAGCATTTAAAAAGCAGGCACCTCCAACAATGCGCAGATAAGTATTTGCCGAATCAAAGAGCGCCGGTGCAATGCTGACCATTTTAAGAATATTACCGGAAAAAACAGCCAGAAATACCGACATGAGCACACCTATTACAGCGTTAAATATAAGCCCAAGCTGCCTTGCCTGATATGCTATACCCGGTTTTCCAGCACCGATATTCTGCGTCATGACAGCAACCATACCGCTTGAGATGACGCCAAACATGATGATGAAAACGGAGATATATGTATTTGCCGTGCCGACAGCACCAACCGCCTGGTCGCTCACGGATGACAGCATAAGAGTGTCGACCATGCCTGACAGCATGTAAAAAAGTGTTTCGAAGCATATTGGAATGGAAAGCTGTGTAAGTGTTTTTCTTTGAACCTGCATATAGATTACCTCATTTATAATGTATGTATACTTTTATAATGTATGTATACTTTGTGATATTAACAGAAAGAATGCAAACTTCTTATTATAAACTTCATTTGGGAGAGGAAGATATAAAGAAGAGAAGCTTGCATGTATCAATATATTACATAATCACAAATAATTCTTGTATTATTTCAAGGAAAAATTGTACTATTTCTACTTTATCTATAACTGAGTCATTATTCATATTACAGTGTAGATTCATCAAAACCTTGAGAACAAATAAAAAATTGCACACCTTATGCATGTAATATGTTAAAATAAAAATAGTTGATATATCATTATTATAGTAAACAAACCGGATGGGGATTAAAAGAGACTAAGGAATATGTAGAAAAATGTATTTTGAATTAAAAGAAAACCGGCCACACGGCACACCGGAAAATCCGTTCAGCCAATACCATATCAGTGATGTAAAACGTGCATTCCAGATTCCGGTACACTGGCACGATGAGCTGGAAATTATATATGTAAAGCAGGGCAAGCTGCATGTGACCATATCAGGTGAAAACTATATAGGAAGCCCAAAGGATGCATTTGTGGTATCTCCGGGCAGTCTGCATTTCATGGGCTCGCCGACAGGAGATGTAGATTATTACACGTTTCTGTTTCCTCTTGAATATATATCATTTCAGACGGACGATCTCATGGAAAAATCAATCCTATCCCCTCTTAAACGAGGCAGACTTATGATTAGTCCCCAGATAAATGATACAGCAGCAGATATATGCGAGCGGCTGATAGAGATAAATGCACAGATATCAGGGAAAAACGCAGAAAAAATAGATGTTGCAAATATAGAGGCGCAATTTGAAACCAAAATAACTCTCATCAAATTCATCCGGAAAATGTGGAGAAATGATCTGATACTGGAAAATGGCACAAACGGCACCAACACAATAGAAAAAGAAATGATAACGTATATCCGGCAAAACTATACAAGGGAAATTTCACTGAAGGAATTTGGTGCACAGTTTCATTTGTCAGAAAAATACATATCACGCTATTTTAAAGAGCATTTTCATATTACTCTGTCACAGTATGTCAATCATCTCAGACTGGAGCATGCCAGACAGCTATTGGAGGAATCAGCAGCTTCCGTTACAGAGGTTGCGATGTGCAGTGGATATCAGAATGTGAGCTATTTTATACGCAGCTTCAAGAAAATGTATGGGGTATCACCTCTTAAATACAGAAATTTTCAAACTTTACCTTGACAAAGTGACAAAAAGAGCATAAAGTATATTAAAAGATTAATTTAACAGTGTTTCAAAACCGATGAGAAAGAAGAGTAGACCTTTCCGGATATCTCAGAGAGCTGCAGATGGTGGGATTGCAGTATGGATGGATTTGTTGAATGGCCTTTCGAGGGTGATCCGAAGCGTTTGATTGTACAGAGCATAGTTTCTTAACGATTAAATCAGTAGGCGTCACCGGGAACCGAACCCGTTATCATTTCGGCATGTATATTAGTACATGACAGAGTGGACAATTCGTCAAATTGAGTGGTACCGCGATAATAAGAATTTATTACCGTCTCAAGCATTAGCTTGAGGCGGTTTTTTGCATAAACACTAACATGATGAAATATCGTTAGCGCAAATTTGATTTGAGGCTATGACATCTGGCTTGTTGAGGCAGATTTATGAGAAAATCGCGAACATCGGGAAACAAACACTTCACAAAGAAAGTGAGGAATTCAATATGAAAAAGAAAGTGTTATCAGTAATTTTAGCAGCAGTTTGCACCATGGGCCTTATGGCAGGCTGTGGAGCAGAGGGGTCAAAGGGATCTACACAGAGTGGCTCAAAGGGTGACAGCTACACAGTAGGTATTTCGCAGTTTGCAGAGCATGGCTCTCTTGACAACTGCAGGGGGGGCTTCTTAGAGGGCCTCAAGGAAGAGGGCATCGAGGAAGGTAAAAACCTAAAGGTTGATTACCAGAATGCACAGACAGATACCGGTACGGCAAGCACTATTGCAGACAGCTTCGTGTCTGAGAAGGTTGATATGATTTGTGCCATCGCTACACCATGTGCAGCCAGCGCCTACAATTCAGCTATGAATGCAGACATTCCAACAGTATACACAGCAGTTTCAGATCCTGTTGTAGCAGGTCTTGCTAAGGAGGATGGCTCAAGTGTCGGAAACATCACAGGCTCATCAGACGTGCTTCCTGTTGAGGAGCAGCTTAAGATGATCAGGGAGATGATGCCGGATGCAAAGAAAATCGGTATTCTCTACACCACAAGTGAGGCAAACTCATGCAGCACCATTGAGGAGTACAAGGAGCTTGCAGATAAATACGATTTTGAAATCGTTGACACCGGAATAAACACATCAGCAGATATTGAGATTGCAGCATCAGATCTTGTCTCCAAGGTTGACTGCCTGTGCAACCTCACAGACAACACAGTAGTAAATGCACTCCAGACTGTTCTCGACAAGGCAAATGGAGCAAAGATTCCGGTATTCGGAAGTGAAATTGAGCAGGTTAAATCAGGCTGTGTCGCTTCAATGGGAATCGATTACTACCAGCTTGGAATCGAGACAGGAAAGATGGCAGCAAAGATTTTAAAGGGTGAGGAGAAAGCCTCTGACACTCCGTTTATCACAGCTTCAAAGGCTGAGCTTTATGTAAACACTGCAGCAGCAGACAAGATTGGCATGACACTTGATGCAGATTATATCAAGGATGCAGCCGAGACATTTGATAAGATTGAAGTAAAATAGTTACGTTGATTTTTAAAGCAGGGGAGGATACACCGTGACACTAGTTTTAAGCGTTTTAGAGCAGGGCATGATTTATGCGATCATGGCTCTTGGAATATATATCACATACACCATACTGGATTTTCCAGATTTGACCGTAGATGGAAGCTTTCCGCTTGGAGCGGCACTTTCGGCGGTACTCATCACAAAGGGCGTTAATCCGATACTCACACTGCTTGTGACATTTGCGGCAGGTGCGTTTGCCGGAATGCTGACCGGAATCATCCATGTGAAGCTCAAGGTGCGTGACCTTTTATCGGGAATTATCATGATGACAGCGCTTTACACGGTGAATCTTCGTATTGCAGGAAGAGCAAACCTGCCAATATACAATATGACCACACTTTTCGACAATGATTTTGTCAGAAATGTATTTAAGGGCGGCTTAGCACAGTTTTCAAATGTAATTATCATCCTTGTTATCACACTTGTGATGAAATTCCTGCTCGACTGGTACATGAGCACAAAGTCAGGATATCTGCTTCGCGCTGTAGGTGACAACGAGACTATCGTTACATCTATGGGTGTGGACAAGGGCATCACAAAAATCATCGGCCTTGCAATCGCCAACGGCCTTTGCAGCTTAAGCGGATGCATTTTTGCACAGCAGCAGAGATATTTCGACGTATCAATGGGAACCGGAACAATGGTTATCGGACTGGCGAGCGTTATTATCGGAATCAGCCTGCTTAAAAAGGCAACATTTTTGCGTGTGACCTCGAGTGTTGTTATCGGAGCGATTGTATACAAGGCCTGTGTGGCAATCGCTATAAAGCTTGGTATGCCGTCGAGCGATTTGAAGCTCATTACAGCGGTATTGTTCCTCATCATTCTGGTGCTTGGAATGGATAGAAACAAAAGAAAGAAGGTGGCATAATGTTAGAGCTCAACCATATCCACAAATTATATAATCCGGGAACAGTCAACGAGATATGCCTCTTTGATGATTTTAATCTGAAAATAGATGATGGACAGTTTGTTTCCGTTGTAGGAAGTAATGGCTCCGGAAAGACATCTATGCTCAATATCATCTGCGGTTCTATCCCTATTGACGGTGGCAGCATAGTGGTAAACGGCACTGACATCACAAAGCAGAAGGATTTTATCAGACACCGCCGTATAGGACGTGTATTTCAGGACCCGTCAAAGGGAACCTGTCCTTCCATGACAATCCTTGAAAATCTGTCCATAGCTGACAATAAAGGAAAGACATACGGTCTGGGCCGTGGTACAAACCACAGCAGGATAGAGCATTATAAGGAGATGCTTGCCGAGTTAAACCTCGGACTTGAGGATAAACTTCACACAAAGGTTGGGGCACTTTCAGGCGGTCAGAGGCAGACACTTGCGCTTCTCATGGCTACGATGAATCCAATCGAGTTTCTCATCCTTGACGAGCACACAGCAGCCCTCGATCCAAAGACTGCTGAGATTGTAATGCAGCTCACAGGCAAGATTGTGGCAGAGAAGAAGGTCACAACAATCATGGTCACACACAATCTGCGCTACGCTGTTGAATACGGAGACCGCCTTATCATGATGCATCAGGGCAAGGCAATAATCGACAAGGCCGGCGCCGATAAGAAGGCTATGCAGGTTGATGATATTCTTGGCACATTCAATGAGATCAGTATTGAGTGCGGAAACTAGGGTATGCGAAATGTAAATATGTGAGGTGTTGATAAAACGCATCATGTGTTGAAAATATAGTGAAGTATAGGAAAAAGGACATTCCGGAACTGTAGATTTTACAGCTCTGGGGATGTCCTTTTTACTGATATGAAAGCTATTATAAAAGTGGAAAATCTTTCAAGGTGCAAAAATTTCACCTTGAATGTGGGAAGAGGTTCAAATATAAAATACAAACCTTATGTGTTTACAGAACGGGGATTGTATATGTTGTTGAAGATTATGGCGTATCTAAATATGCCCCGGTTATTGCAGCTCTGTTGAAAAATCCCCCTTTGGTTTTACCACATTAAAACATCGGTAAATCACACCCTCATCATCCCCGACATAATACATCCTCCGGCGGCTCCACATTCCATAACATCAGCAAGTCGCGGAACATTAATGTCTGGCATAGCATCATAAGCGGATGGTGAATCGGAAGCAGTGCTGTCACCGCTTGAAGCAATATTAATGCCGCCGATTGCATAAACCGGTATCCCAACCGCATCACAGACATTTTTGAGGAAATCAAGTCCGCGCGGGGGCAATCCTTTTTTGCAGTCGGTTGCAAAAATATGTCCTGCCGTCATATATGTGGCTCCAAGCTGTTCGGCTTTTATGGCATCTTCTACAGAGTGGACAGAGGTTCCGATAACCTTGAAGAATTGTTGATAATTGTCAGTGCTTTTTGACATACCTGTGGATATATTGCCGGACACATTTTTTTTGACATAAGCTTCAAGGATTGGCAATGGCAGATGTATATACGGATGTTCAAGCTCTATTGCTACATTTATAAAGCTGTGCAGCATGCACTGCACATCATATTTTTTACACAGAGCAATCACATCGCGTGCCAGAGACAGATATTCTGCCTCCGGCATATCCTTTTCCCTGAGCACAATTGCATGGGGATGGAGCTTACAGACGCGCTCGAGCTGTTCCATGAACGGACGGCTGCACAGGTGTCTGTTTGTGATAGCGATTATATTATCACTCTGTAAAGCATGTTTTGAGTTTTCGTATAAGAGTTTTTCTTCATTCATATTTGTTCCTACATATTCATATATACATATTTATACCTGTTAAAATTAAAATGATTACTGATTCTAATTCGAGCATTTCATTGTTTACAGGATTCCTACACGTAAATATAGTCGCTCATCACCGGCTGCAAACCATTGTCGAGCAGTGCATTAAATACCTCATCCACGCTTCTGCCATCAGAGATTTCAAACTGGTCATCGCCCTTGTCCTCTATATCGTCTACATGGCTTCCGATTCCGGTGCTGACACCGGCTGAAATCTTGGTGGCGGCGATATTTACGAGATTGTCACGCACACGCGCTACCTCTCTAGTAGATATGGTGATGCTTGCAAATGGCATGAAGAGCCTGTAAGCGCATACCACCTGAAGGAGCTGTGTCTCGTGGACATCCTTTGGATTGATACGGTCATTGTTTATGATAGGGCACAGACGAGGGCATGAGAATGCAATCTCGGCTCTTGGATATTTTTTCTGGAGCAGGTATGCGTGATATCCGGTGGCAAGCGCATCCTTCCTGAAATCATCGAGACCTAAAAGTGCGGCAAAGCCGACACCTCTCATACCGCCCTTAAGAGCACGCTCCTGTGCATTTACACGGTAAGGGAAAATTCTCTTGTGTCCGGCAAGGTGGAGAGTCTCGTATTTGTCAGAGTTGTAGGTCTCCTGGAAAACGGTCACATAGTCAGCACCGCACTCGTGCAGGTATGCGTACTCGTCAGAGTTCATAGGATAAACCTCAAGACCTATAACCTTGAAATATTTGCGGGCAATTTTGCATGCCTCTCCAATGTATTCGACGTCTGACATTTTCTTGCTCTCACCGGTGAGAATCAGGATTTCCTGAAGACCGGTTTTGGCAATTGCAGCCATTTCCTTTTCTATTTCTGAGGCATTCAGCTTTGCGCGGTTGATTTTATTGTGACAGTTGAAACCACAGTAGATACAGTAGTTTTCGCAGTAGTTTGATATGTAAAGCGGTGTAAACATGCATACGCTGTTGCCGAAGTGCTTTCTGGTCTCAAGCTGTGCAGCCTGTGCGATTTCCTCAATAAATGGCTGTGCAGCAGGCGAGAGCAGAGCCTTGAAATCCTCCAATGTGCGGTATTCGTGGGAGAGTGCCGCGCGAACATCGGCTGCGGTGTATTGGTCGTAGTCGTAGGCATCCATTTCAGCAACAACCCTGTCCATGATATCGGAGTCAAGCACCTCCATATCAGGCAGATATTTCATATGGTCTATTCTGTTTTTCTTCATGTCCTCGAGGATTACTTCGTTTACAATGCTGTCGTTGAAGTGGTCATCGTGGGCGATATTTGCATTGATATCTTTGTCATTTGTTATATTTGTATCGTTAGTCATTATGTGTTCCCTTCAAAAGCTAAGTGTCATTTATGATTAGTCGCGCAGATATCCTGTCAGAGGAGATGATGCACTGGCTCCTTTGGTCAAAGTGCGTCCGAGTCCTGACAGATAAGCCATTCTTCCGGCCTCGATAGCCTTTTTAAATGCCTCTGCCATTATCTCAACATCACCGGCTGTTGCAACAGCGGTGTTTGCCATGACTGCGGCAGCACCCATTTCCATAGCCTCGCATGCCTGTGAAGGACGGCCTATGCCTGCATCCACGATGATAGGCAGGTCGATTTCGTCAATCAGAATCTGGATAAATTCCTTTGTGCAGATACCTTTGTTTGAGCCGATTGGCGCACCGAGAGGCATGATGCAGGCAGCGCCGGCGTTTGCAAGGTCTCTTGCCACGTTGAGGTCAGGATACATGTAAGGCATTACGACAAAGCCCTCCTTGGCAAGAATCTCTGTAGCCTTTATTGTCTCAAAGTTGTCCGGAAGCAGATATTTGCTGTCGCGCATGATTTCAATTTTTACGAAATCTCCACAGCCCAGCTCGCGGGATAAACGTGCGATTCTTACAGCCTCATCGGCATTTCTGGCGCCTGATGTGTTTGGAAGCAGTGTGACATTGTCCGGAATATAGTCGAGGATGTTTGCCAGTCCTCCATCGTTTGCACGGCGCAGAGCCAGTGTGATAATCTGTGCATCAGCCTTCTCAATGCAGGCCTTTACCAGGTCGAGTGAAAACTTTCCCGATCCAAGGATGAAACGTGAGGTAAACTCGTGACCTCCTAAAACTAATTTGTCGTTTGCTAAATCTATATTTTTACTCATGATTAACTCCTTATGTTTTTATTGATGGTGTAAAAAGTGTTCGATTTTAATCAGCCCCCACCCATAAAGCTTAAAATCTCTACCACATCGCCGTCGGCGATAGCAGTGCTGTCATACTCAGTCTTTGGAAGAATCTCTTCATTCAGCTCCACAACGATGTGCTTAGGGTTGTAATTGTTAGCTGAAAGATACTGCGAAACAGTCATGCCGCATACATCTGCAGCTTCTTTACCATTGATTTTTACCATTGTGCGTCTCCTTTCCGGATTGAGATGTGGAAAAAGCGGGGATTACCCCGAAGCAATACATTAAAAAAGAGTTCACAAAGCAATACACCCGTGGTGGTGTACCCCTTCATGAACTCTGTTCACTCTCAAAAATCCGTTATTAAACTATGTAAATATGTAAAATTAAAAGGGAGATACCAATAATTTTACAAACATGAGTATAGTACCTTGCACCGGCAAAGTCAACTGATTTTTAATAAAACCGCATTACGTTACTGATATGTAGTAACTGCATTACAACAATTTCCAACAAATTTTACATAACGCGGACAGTATATTTTCATTAGAATGATATGATTAAAGGGTCAAAAGGTATCATCAATGTCATAAATGAGGGGCAAAATACCTTTTGACACTCATATCATGTAATAAAAGGTAATAAAAATGGTATTGAATAATTTCTAAAAATTCTGATAGCCGATTTGATGGAGGAAAATAATGTTTGACGAAGAAATGATAACAAAATACAGATACATAATATTACTTCTTGGTACAGCAGCATCGTTTGTGCTTGGCTTTGCAGTGGCATTTGCACTTGCTAAGCTGTGTGGAGTGATGGTTGTAAAGGCAGTGCTCAATATCGCTTTCACGGCGGGCGGTATCACAGGAATGCTTGGATTTGTGTGCATATGTCTGGCTGAGCTTAGACGCATATAGTTACACAGTAAGAAAGGAAACGGAATAAATAATTTTGACATACGACGAAATAAAAAAGAACAAAGAAATATGTGAATGCCTCCGATAGGAAGATGGGCATTCATGCGCAGGATGAGTATGGATCTGAATAGTTACTGATTTCACATAAAAAGTGCATATTCGCACACGAACAAAACAAAATACAAATTTTATCGAAAAACTTACTTATAAAGTTTCTCAGCTCTTGAACTTAAAAATGATTGATAGTATAATTTAAGCGATTGGTGAAAATAAGATTAAATGATAAGGAGGAAATCGCAATGATTACCTGGAACAACTTGGATACCCTGGAATCCTTCAAGGAGCTTTCTAAAGTGGGACGTGTTGACATAAAAGAGGCCATGTCAGGAGACAATGGCGCTAAGCGTGTCAAGGAATACAACATCCCAATGGCAGAGGGATTCACTTACAACTTCGCTGCAAAGCAGGTGGACGCAGATGTGCTTGAGGCACTTGCAAAGCTTGCAAAGGAGGCTCAGCTTACAGAGAAATTTGAGGCACTTTACAATGGTGCTGTTATCAATACAGGTGAGAACCGTCTCGTTCTTCACCAGCTCACTCGTGGACAGCTCGGAGATGCTGTAGTGGCAGACGGAGTTGACAAGCGTAAATTCTACGTAGAGCAGCAGGAGAGAATCGCTGAGTTCGCAAACAAGGTTCACTCAGGCGAGATTACAAACGCAGCAGGAGAGAAGTTTACAACAGTTGTTCAGATAGGAATCGGCGGAAGCGATTTAGGACCTCGTGCTATGTACTTAGCACTTGAGAACTGGGCAAAGAAAAACAATACATTCAAGATGGAAGCCAAATTCATCAGCAATGTTGACCCTGATGATGCGGCAAGCGTACTTGCATCAGTTGACGTAGCTCACTCTATTTTTATATTAGTATCTAAATCAGGTACAACACTTGAGACTCTTACCAATGAGTCATTCGTAAAGGATGCATTAAAGAACGCAGGACTTGATGCTTCTAAGCACATGATTGCTGTAACAAGCGAGACATCACCACTTGCAAAGAGTGATGATTACCTTGCAGCCTTCTTCATGGATGATTACATCGGAGGACGTTACTCATCAACATCAGCAGTTGGTGGAGCAGTTCTCTCACTTGCATTCGGTCCTGAAGTATTTGCACAGTTCCTCGACGGAGCAGCAGCAGAGGATAAGCTTTCAAAGAATGCAGACATCATGGAGAATCCTGAGATGCTTGACGCACTCATCGGTGTTTACGAGAGAAACGTACTCGGATATCCTAGCACAGCAGTGCTTCCATACTCACAGGCACTCAGCCGTTTCCCTGCACATTTACAGCAGGCTGATATGGAGTCAAACGGCAAGTCGGTTAACCGTTTCGGTGAGCCTGTAGATTATGTGACAGGACCGGTTATCTTTGGTGAGCCTGGAACAAACGGACAGCACTCATTCTATCAGCTCCTTCATCAGGGAACAGATATTGTGCCACTCCAGTTCATTGGCTTCAAGAACAACCAGCTTGACACAGATGTAGTCATCCAGGACAGCACAAGCCAGCAGAAGCTCTGTGCAAACGTAGCAGCTCAGATAGTTGCATTTGCATGTGGTAAGGCAGACGACAACAAGAACAAGAACTTCGAGGGTGGACGTCCTTCAAGCATCATCATCGGAGACCAGGTAAATCCTGCATCTCTTGGTGCACTCCTTGCACACTTTGAGAACAAGATTATGTTCCAGGGCTTCTTATGGAATGTAAACAGCTTCGACCAGGAAGGTGTTCAGCTTGGAAAGATACTTGCAAAGAAGGTTCTCGCACATGAGACAGACGGAGCACTCAAGGAGCTCAGCGATATGCTTAATATCTAGTACATCGAATAATAAGTAAAGATACAGATACAGAAATATAAAAATGAGCCACAATCCTGTGGGTATCAGGATTGCGGCTCGTTTTGTTCTGCCATAAATCATCCGGGTTAAAGATGATGCATGACAAATTGGGTGAGATAATTTATTTAGGTTTATAGTTACTAATGTTGATAAATGTTATCATTATTTGTGTGCTTTGTGAAAGACAATATCATCCTTGATATTGCTGTCGTATTTGGTATAAGCATGGCCTTGGCTGTTCTTTCCGGCTGCATCACTGTCGTCCTTCTCAGGACCGTTCTCCATCCACCAGGCATAGGCTGCAGCGCCGATACAAACGGCAGCACACACGACAATTATTATTGTTTCAAGCATTTTAAATCCTCCGTTTTACTTTATCAGCATGACGCGGAGAAAATGTTTATTTAATGTATCTAAGTTATATTTCCTCCGCATATGCGCGAGTTTTGAAATAATCAGCGAAGGAAATTAGTTTATGCCCATCCTTGTCGTGGATAAAACGGATAATAAAGCGCCGGCTCGTGTTTGTGAGGCATATGCGCATGACCACGATAGCGGCATATGCGAATAAAATAATATGTATTAACTGTAGTAACGCACCCAGCCAGCTTAAATTGGATGTAAGCCTGCCTAAAAAACCAAGCGAAGAGGTACGGATGCGGCATATGACTGCAGGAAAAGAAGGTATTTCCTCTATATACTGGCAATCCATGAGTGCCGACATATCTGACTCTGAATAAAGCATTGCGCGTGAGTCCAAGATTTCCTGCTGTGGAAGCGCGGCCTTATCAGAAGAAGCATAAGAGCCCCAGACAACCCTGTGATCGTATGAACCGTATGCTGTGCGGTCAGGATCAAATTCGTCCAGATTTTTGTCGAGACTTAGAAAGGAGCAGAATATAAGACAAAGCAACAGTGGTAAAACCAGTATTTTCTTCATGAGAGTCCGCTCCTTTCCTTCCAATTTATGTTTCTATTTTCTTCCTTTAGGTTAAAAAAGTCAACTTGTAAGTAGATTTCTTTTCAAAAATATTGAAATTCTTAATTGGCTGTAATTGTAACCAAATGATTATCTTAAATCAATGATATACATATTGCATAAAAAATAATCGGAAATTTATGCATGTTTGTGCATCACGATAATAGACATTTTTCATGGCACGTGATACTATAATTAACGTAAAAACCCCCCAATACATTATATATTTTTACTATCCCCATAGTAAAATACCTTCTCCTAAAGGACAGCAGAACGATGGCTGTTCTTTTTTTGTCCTTTTATAAATATAAGGAGAGGAGCTTGCGTTGTTGACACAAGTAGTCATTGAAAGTATAATATTTAATATCTAATTAATGTCAAAGTTAGTAATGAGAATTGTTTTGAAAGGATAATTCATGGATAGAGTTGAACATATCAGAAATTTTAAGAGTTTTTTGAATAATAATCGCGATAAGCTAATGGATATGGCGGTCTCTATTGAAAATTTACCGGCTGATGATGATTGGATTCAAGATGGAGAATGGGATGAAATATATGAAAAAGAGGGATTAAAGGATGGAAAAGTATAATATTGGAGAAGTTTGGTGGATTCATTTTCCGTATTCAGACAAAGATCAAATAAAGAGAAGACCAGCCATAGTAATTGATGATGATACAATAGCTATTTTAGCTATGTATGTTACAACAAAGAATAAAAAAGATAATCCATATAGTATTTTTCTGGATGATTGGAGAGAAGCAGGGCTTCCGAAAGAATCTTGGACTAGAATTGATAGAATAGTTAAAGTTAATGAATGGAACATGGATTGTAAAATTGGCGAATTATCTCAACATGATTTTATTAAAGTAACTCAGTTGGTAAAAGAAATATTAACAAATAAACTTCATGAATTTTCTTTGATTGCCATAAGAAATTCAGAAGGAAAATATCTACAGAAATATGATGATAGATGGAAAAGTTGGTTATTTCCTTATGTGGGAACAACAGAGAACAATAAAGAAAATGTGGATGATTTTGTCAGTCAATTGCTAGGTAAAGAAGTTGAGACAAACTATATCGCAACAGCAAAACATTGCAAATATTCGGTGAGTGATTGTGTATATAAAATATACAATCATAAATTATATGGGGTATCGTTAGATGTTGTTTCCCCGAATATGGAAGAGGGTATTTTTGTTCTTAAAGGAAATAGGTATAAATGGATGTCTATTAAAGAAATGGAAAATGATGATAGAATATTGGATGTAAATGAAGATATAGTTGCGTTTATAAAAAGTAAGTGTAAATAAAACAATAGCACGCAAGAAGCGAGACATGCTGATAACAGCTCTCTTTCTTCAAGCCTGCAGACATTTAAGGCTCTGATGTCATAATTCAGAGTCACTGACACCAAATACTGTGAGCAGAGGATAGTTGCTTCACGTATGAGGAGGAAGAACATTTTAAGATTTAGGGTGTACTTCCGGCGAAGTGCACCCTTCTTTTAGTGAACAAAGAGGTACAATAACCGCATGCGCATCTGCATGCTCGCATGCAAGGGCGTATGTGGTTATTGGACATCCCAACATAAATTGAAAATTGTAGCAGCGTTAAGCTGCGGAGAAGCCTCGAAAGAGGCGAATTTTCAATTAATGTTGGGGCTTTGTTCTCATTAAATACAAAGAGGTACAATAACCGCATATTAAATATTATAAGGAGTAACACATGGAAACAAGAATAGCCCTGATCGGCATTATAGTTGAAAACCCGGATTCGGTTGAACAGCTTAATCATCTGCTGCATGAGTACGGCAGCTTCATTGTTGGGCGCATGGGTATCCCATACGAGAAAAAGAACGTGAATATCATCAGTGTGGCGATTGACGCACCACAGGATATTATCAGTGCTTTGTCCGGCAGGATTGGCAGGCTGGATGGCATAGGAGTGAAGACAGTTTACTCTAATAAATAAAGCAGACCAGACTACAGGAGAAAGCATGACCGAAAATACAGCAATAATAAAAATTATAGATGAAATTACGGCCTGCCGGAATATCACCCTCGAGCAGCTGCATATGCTGCTTGAGACGGATGATATGCAGGCAGTTGATTACCTTAGAAAGAGGGCATCTGAGAAAGCACACGAGACCTATGGCAATCAGGTTTTTATACGAGGGCTGATAGAGTTTACCAACTACTGCAAAAACGACTGTCTCTACTGCGGCATAAGGCACAGCAATACCCATGCGGACCGCTACCGCCTGAGTACGGAGCAGATTATGGCATGCTGCGAGAGCGGCTATGAGCTTGGTTTTCGTACCTTTGTGCTGCAGGGAGGTGAAGATCCGTACTACACGGATGAGCGCATCTGTGAGATAGTGTCCGGGATTAAGGCAAAGTATCCGGACTGCGCAGTTACACTCTCTATCGGAGAAAAGTCAAAGGAGAGCTATCAGAGCTATTTTGATGCAGGGGCAGACAGATATCTGCTGCGCCATGAGACTGCGGATGAAAAGCATTACAGTAGGCTTCATCCGGCAGAGATGTCACTTGAAAACAGAAAGCAGTGCCTTTGGGATTTGAAAGAGATAGGATATCAGGTGGGATGCGGCTTCATGGTCGGATCGCCGGGACAGACAGTGGAGACCTTGTACGAGGATTTGCAGTTTATAAAGGAGCTTGAGCCTCACATGGTTGGAATCGGTCCGTTCATATCGCAGAAGGATACACCTTTTGCAAACGAGAAGTCAGGTACGATGGATGAGACGCTTCGCCTGCTTTCAATCATCAGGCTCATACATCCAAAAGTGCTGCTGCCTGCCACGACAGCGCTTGGCACAATCCATCCGCTCGGCAGGGAAAAGGGTATACAGTCGGGTGCCAATGTCGTGATGCCAAACCTCTCACCGGTCAATGTCCGTGACAAATACAAGCTTTACGACAATAAAATCTGCACCGGAGATGAGGCTGCAGAGTGCCGCTTCTGCATGGAAAACCGGATGAAAAGCATCGGCTATCAGGTGGTGGTGTCGCGCGGAGACTACACAGATATGTGATTACAATAGAAGGAGATAAAAATGTACAACGTAAAATCATTAAAGGCTGAGGAATTCATCTCAGACGAGGAAATCAAAGAGACTCTCGAATACGCAGAGGCAAACAAAAATAATATAGGGCTTATCGATGCGATTATCGAGAAAGCAAAGCTAAAAAAAGGACTCACACACAGAGAGGCATCAGTGCTTTTAGCCTGTGAGATTCCGGAGAAGCTTGACGAGGTTTACAAGCTTGCACAGCAGATAAAGAAGGATTTCTACGGAAACAGAATCGTGCTTTTTGCACCGCTTTATCTGTCAAACTACTGTGTGAACGGCTGTGTTTACTGTCCGTATCACATGAAAAATAAGCATATTGCGAGAAAGAAGCTCACGCAGGAGGAGATAGTAAAGGAGGTCACAGCCCTTCAGGATATGGGACACAAGCGTCTTGCAATCGAGGCAGGAGAGGACCCTGTAAACAATCCGATTGAGTATATTCTCGAGTGTATCAACACAATCTACAGCATCAAGCACAAAAACGGAGCTATCCGCCGTGTAAATGTAAATATCGCTGCCACTACAGTGGAGAATTACAGAAAACTCAAGGAGGCAGGAATCGGAACCTACATACTCTTCCAGGAGACATATCACAAGGAGAGCTATGAGCAGCTTCATCCGACAGGACCAAAGCATGACTATGCATATCACACAGAGGCCATGGACCGCGCTATGGAGGGTGGCATCGACGACGTGGGACTTGGTGTACTTTTCGGACTGGACAAATACAAGTACGAGTTTGCCGGACTTTTGATGCATGCAGAGCACCTTGAGGCAGTGCACGGTGTAGGTCCTCACACCATCAGTGTGCCACGTATAAAGCACGCAGATGATATAGACCCGGATGTATTTGACAATGGCATCAGTGATGATACCTTCGCCAAAATATGCGCACTTATCCGTATTTCAGTGCCATACACAGGAATGATAATCTCAACCCGTGAGAGCCAGGCTGTCCGTGAAAAGGTTCTGCCGCTCGGTGTTTCACAGATCAGCGGCGCATCAAAGACAAGTGTTGGAGGCTATGCAGACCCGGAGGCTGAGAAAAATGCAGAGGCAACATCGGAGCAGTTTGATGTCAGCGACCAGAGAACACTTGACGAGGTGGTAAACTGGCTTATGAAGATGGACTATATTCCGTCCTTCTGTACAGCCTGCTACAGAGAAGGCAGAACGGGAGACCGTTTTATGGCACTGTGCAAGAGCATGCAGATACTTAATTGCTGTCATCCGAACGCACTCATGACACTTAAGGAGTATCTCGAGGACTATGCAAGCCCGCAGACAAGAGAGCTTGGAATGAAGCTCATCGATAGGGAAATAGAAAAGATTACCAATCCAAAGGTTAAGCAGACCTGCTATGAGCATATACATGATATTGCAGACGGAAAGCGTGATTTCCGTTTCTAAAGGAGGACATATGGGAAATTTGAATGAGACGCCTTCTGCCAACAGACTTCATATAGGTATATACGGAAAGACAAACAGTGGTAAGTCATCTCTGATAAATGCGGTTACAAAGCAGGAGGTTTCCATTGTAGCTGACGTGGCAGGTACGACAACCGACCCTGTGTACAAGCCGATGGAGATACATCCGCTCGGACCATGCGTGATTATTGATACGGCGGGCTTTGATGATGACAGTGAGCTTGGTGAAAGACGTGTGGAAAAGACTCATCTGGCAGCAGAGAAGACAGACATAGCCGTTGTAGTGCTTGATATTGCAGAGGTCATTGCTGCAAAAAAGGCAGGGGTACCGTTTAAAAAGGCTTTTAAGGATGAGGCAGAGTGGAGCCTGCTATTTGCAAAAAAACATACTCCGGTTGTATTTGCCTTAAACAAGATAGACGAGATTTTGCTTTCCGCAGAGGCACAGGAAAAGAGCAGGGGAAAGCTTGACAATGCTGCAATAGAGGCCGCAAAGTGCTGGGTTTATGAGGAAAACAGTGCTGTGATGGGCAAAAATGCAGACAATAGCTTTGAGGTTGTAGCAGTCAGCGCATTAAAGGGTAAGGGAATGGATGCCGTTATCTCTGCACTCACACGCCTTTTGCCTGAGGATTTCGGACAGGAATTTATCCTGGGAGACCTTGTTTGTGAGACAGACCTGGTGCTTCTTGTCATGCCGCAGGATATCCAGGCGCCAAAGGGCAGACTCATATTGCCACAGGTGCAGACACTCAGGGAATTGCTCGATAGAAAATGTCTTGTGATGAGCACGACGACTGACAAAATGACAGATGCGCTTGCAGCATTATCTCACGCGCCAAAGCTCATCGTGACAGATTCACAGGTGTTTGGCTATGTGTACGAGCACAAGCCGGCGGAGAGTATGCTAACATCATTTTCAGTGCTTTTTGCAGCATACAAGGGTGATCTGCCATACTATGTGGAGAGCGCAAGGGCAATTGATGCCTTAAAGCCATCCTCAAGAGTGCTTATCGCAGAGTGCTGTACACATGCGCCTCTTGCGGAGGATATAGGCAGGGTGAAGCTTCCGAACCTGCTTCGAAAGCGTGTTGGTGAGGAGCTTACCGTGGATATTACAAGCGGTACAGACTTCCCTGATAATCTATCTCAGTACGACCTCGTTATTCAGTGTGGCGCTTGCATGTTTAACAGAAAATATGTATTATCAAGAATAGACAGGGCACGCACTCAGCATGTGCCGATGACAAACTATGGCGTGGCAATAGCACACCTGACAGGAATACTCGATAAGGTGAGCATGCCATAGAAAAGCCTTAAAAGCCGGGAGGAAGAGAAGCTATCGGTATGACGAAAACAAGCGATTTTGACGACAAAGTGAATTATAGTGGCGATTATAAAGGCAATTATAGCAATAATTACAGCGGCGATTATAGCACCACCGGTTACGCTCGTCTAGCGAAGAGCCTTATTGACATTGTAAAGGAGCAGCAGGTGAAGCTTGGCTACAGGAAGGAAATAGTCAGACTGTATTATCCTCTTTCCACGCTCAGACATTTCTTTGAGTGTGCAGGGGATGACAATAAAATTGCAGCCGGCGTAATTTCAGAGCAGCAGATGCTTGAAATACTTGCACCGGACAACCTGCCAAAACAGCTTACTGACACCATAGGTGAGATAAAGGTCACCGCAAAAAATGAGCGTTTCTGCATAGAGATACCACCTGAGGGCAGTGAGTATGTGCATGAAAACACAGCTGACAACGAGTTTATAAGGGAGCTGATTACACTTGTCGGCACGCATGGCTGCACCATGGAGCAGATAACTGAGTTGTTTTACAAATACTCGGACGACATCGAAAAAAAGGAAATGCAAAACGGCGAGTTTGACTGTTACATCCGCTTCTTAAATGAGCCGGATGACACATACTACTATTGCTTCCATGATGAGGGCTGCCATATTATTTACCATAGATTTCTGCCGCAGGATTATGCGGACTTTGGATTTTAATGGATAAGTTTCTTTCTTTTGGTGTTGGCCTTTGAATTTACTTTGAAGTTACACGAAGACATAGTTTGACAAAAATATAACAATCGTAATATAATGGCAGTTGAGAGTAGGGTTTATGTATAATACGCACATCAGGAGATATACACATGGCAACATTTACCAGAAAAGCCATAATGCAGACTTTTTTACATATACTGAAAAACAAACCGCTTGACAGGATTACAGTCAAGGATATATGCGAGCAGTGTGAGATAAACAGAAATACATTTTACTATTATTTCAAGGACATATATGATGTGCTTGAGGCCATATTTGAGGACGAGGTCAGGCTTGTGATGGATGAGGCAAAGGAAGGCGTGACATTTCATGATGCATATGCCAGAGTCGCTGCCCTTATTCTTAATAACCGCGAGGCGATAATGCACATTTATGCATCGGAAAACGGCAGGGTATTAAGGACATATCTGGATGCCGTGGTTACGCAGGTGGTGCGCCGCTTTGTGTTGGAAAAGGCAGAGGGCTACAGCCTGGATGATAGTGACATTGCTTTTATCACGGCGTTTTACAGCAACGGAATCGTGGGCAGTACAATTAAGTGGATTGAGAGAGGCAGTATGATGAGCCGTTTGCCTGAGAACATTACGGCAAATGGCGTTGGACTGTCAAAAAGCCAATACAACAGAGATATTGTTAAGAGAATAGGTGACTCTTTCGATGCCACAATTTATGATATGATTGAGTGCTGTCTGTAGGCAGGCGGATATTGTATGACAAAATAATTCGAACAGATTTGACAGAGTGTCTGAATTTCAGACACTCTTATTTTTTTGTCCATTTTAAAGACGATTATGGTGGATTAGAATAGCAGACAAAAAGGAGGGAGATACTTTATGCACACATTGGTACGTGTGAAAAATGCATACACTGTCATGACAATATGCCTGATTGCATTGGGGGCAGCTTTGTTATTTGCACCACAGCTTGGACTTAGGACTTTGTGCGTGGTGTATGGAGTGTTTCTCATAGTATACGGAGTGACAAAGTTGTCCGGATATTTTGCAAAGGATTTATTTCAGCTTGCGTTTCAGTTTGACCTGGCGCTTGGGATAGTTTCAATAGTGCTTGGAATCATAATTATTAAAAAAACTGAGTATATTATAGAGATATTGTCTACAGCAATAGGCATTTTTATGTTGGTAGATGGAGCGTTCAAGATACAGACTGCAGTGGAAGCAAAGCGTTTTGGCATCGAGAGATGGTGGCTCATACTCGTGATGTCGTTTGTAGTGGCATTTGTGGGAATACTGCTTCTTGTGACACCATTTGAGACCGCAGGCATGATAGTGAGATTAATAGGACTGAATTTGAGTCTTGACGGAATACTAAATTTATTTGTCGTCAGAAATACCGTTGAAACAATAAGGAGGAATACAAAGTGGGAAATTTAGGACATCAGGCAGCGAGACTTGCTGCATCAAAAATATGTGACAACATTGTAAAAGGACTTTGCAAGGACCCGGAGACAGAGGTTGTAAAGCTTATCGACATGTGGCAGAAATTTATGGGCGATGAGAAGATTGATTTAAACTATGACAGTGCGCGCAAGATGATCTGTGATAAGGACTGCACGCTCAACAAGTACATGCATCGTCTTATCAACGAGATAGATCCTCATGTATTAAAGACAATCGCGCTCAATCTGGGCTTTGAGGCATTTGTTTACGGCACAAAAACCATCCGTAAAAATCGTGAAAAGTATGGCTGCAATGTGCCATGGCTCATTCTTATGGATCCGACAAGTGCCTGCAATCTGCACTGTACAGGCTGCTGGGCAGCAGAGTATGGCCACAAGCTGAACATTACCTTTGATGAGATGGATAAGGTCGTAACACAGGGCAAGGAGCTTGGAGTATATCTGTATATGTTTACAGGAGGGGAGCCTCTTGTCAGAAAATCAGACCTTGTTAAGCTCTGTGAGAAGCACAGTGACTGTGCATTTCTGGCATTCACAAACGGCACACTCGTGGATGAGGCCTTCTGCGCAGACTTAAAGCGTATCGGAAATCTGTACCTTGCAATAAGTCTTGAGGGCTTCTCAGAGGTGAACGACCTAAGACGAGGCACCGGTGTATTTGCAAAGGTTATGCATGCAATGGATTTGCTTAAGGAAAACGGACTTGTTTTCGGTACATCAATATGTTACACTTCAAAGAACTATAAGACAGTTACCAGTGATGAGTTTATCGACATGATTGTGGAAAAGGGCTGCCGCTATGCGCTTTACTTCCACTATATGCCTGTCGGAAACGATGCATCACTGGAACTTTTACCAAACCCTAAGCAGAGGCTTTACATCAAGGACCGTGTCCGTGAGATCAGAAATATGACAAGCGGCAAGGGAATTTTCACTATGGATTTCCAGAATGACGGCGAGTTTGTCGGAGGCTGTATCGCAGGAGGAAGAAACTACTTCCATATCAATGCCAACGGTGATGCTGAGCCATGTGTATTTATCCACTACTCAGGAGCCAACATCCGTACACACAGCATGCTTGAGATTTTGAAACAGCCGCTTTTCATGGCATATCATGATAACCAGCCATTTAATGAGAATCACTACAGACCATGTCCTATGCTTGAAAATCCTGAGATCTTACAGCGGCTCGTAAAGGAAACAGGGGCAAAATCAACTGATTTGCAGTCACCTGAGAGCGCAGAGCATCTGTGCAACAAGTGTAAGGAGTATGCGCAGGCATGGAAGCCTTGTGCCGATAAGCTTTGGGCGGAGGAAGGACACAGTAATTAATGATATTTGAAACACATGCCCATTATGATGATGACAGATTTAAGGACGACCGTGATGAAACAATAAAACGCGTCCATGAAAAAGGAGTTGCCCCGATAATAAATGTCGGGGCTTCTATTGGCTCTACCATGACTACAATAGAGCTTGCAAAGAAATATGACTTTATATATGCAGCGGTTGGAGTGCATCCAAGCGACATAGCTGATTTAAACGAGGAAACCTTTGCATGGCTTAGGGAACAGACTGCATGGGAAAGGACTGTTGCAGTCGGGGAAATCGGACTGGATTATTACTGGGATAAGGAGCCAAATGTGCAGGAAAACCAGCGCTACTGGTTTAAGCGTCAGCTTGAGCTTGCAGCAGAAGCATCGCTGCCGGTTATCATACACTCGCGTGATGCAGCACAGGACACCATGGAAATCATGACAGAGGCAGCAAAAAAGAATATCCGCGGCGTGATACACTGCTATTCATATTCACCGGAGATGGCACTGGAGTATGTAAAGCTGGGATATTATATCGGAGTGGGAGGTGTCGTAACTTTCAAGAATGCAAAGAAGCTGGTACAGACAGTGTCAGAGCTTCCACTTGATAGAATCCTTCTTGAGACAGACTGTCCATACATGGCTCCGGAGCCACATCGAGGCACGCGGAATGATTCGTCAAACATTCCATATGTGATAAAGAAGATAGCAGAAATCAAAGGCACTACGCCTGATGAGGTAGAGCGCAAAACCCGTGCAAATGCATTTGAACTTTTCACGCGTGTAAGTGATTGAGCCACAACATGAGGGACGAAAAGCATGAACCGCGAAAATTCACGAATATAATTGAAATAAAGGCATTTCATGTGATAATATAAAAAATAAAGACAGCAGTTGTACTGTCATATCAGATGAAACGACACAAGGAGTGCATATCATGGCATATTTGGGAAATCCTAAGAACACAATCGAGGTTCTGCAGAAATACAATTTCAATTTTCAAAAGAAATTCGGACAGAACTTCCTTATTGATACAGGCATTTTGGAGGAAATCATAGACTCGGCCGGCATCACAAAGGACGATATGATACTTGAGATAGGCCCGGGAATAGGTACGATGACACAGTATCTGTGTGAGTCGGCGCGCCAGGTAATAGCAGTCGAGATAGATACAAATCTGATACCTATACTTAAGGATACTCTGAGTGAATATGATAATGTAAAGGTCATAAATGATGATATATTAAAGGTAGACATAAATGCTCTGGCAGAAGAATATAATAATGGTAAGCCGATAAAGGTTGTTGCAAACCTGCCATATTACATAACGACACCTATTATTATGGGGCTGTTCGAGAGTCATGTGCCGATAGACAGCATTACAATTATGGTGCAGAAGGAGGTCGCAGACCGTATGCAGGCAGGTCCCGGCAAGAAGGATTACGGAGCTCTGTCACTTGCAGTGCAGTATTATTCGCACCCTGAGATAGTGGTAAATGTGCCGCCAAGCTGTTTCATGCCACAGCCAAAGGTAGGAAGCTCTGTTATATCGCTCAAGCGATACGAAAAGCCGGTGGTTGACGTAGATGATGAAAAGCTGATGTTCAAAATCATCAGGGCATCTTTCAACCAGCGCAGGAAAACTCTTGCCAACGGGCTCAACAATTTCGGTGGTATGGGACTGACCAAGGAGCAGATACAGCAGAGTATAGAGGCTCTCGGAGTTCCTGTAAATGTGCGTGGTGAGGCTCTAAGCCTTGCACAGTTTGCGCAATTATCAAATATAATTGGTGCCGCAAAATAGAAAAAGCATGAATAAATCCATGCAGACAGGACATACTATCATCAGAACAATTCAGATGATGGAGGTAATGTCCTATGAAAAAACAACAAATTGCAGCAGCGGCATGTCTCGTGGCTGGAGCCATAGGATTTGCAGCGGTATATTCAACACAGAAACCCGGGAAAGACGAGATACCAACAGAAATTTCACAGACTTCGTCTATAGTTGAGCCTACAGAGAAAAAGACACCACAGAAAACTACAGAAAAAGTAGACTCAGAGACAAAAATGGGACAGGAAGAATCAGCTGCAGGGCAGCAGGAAAATCAGCAGCCCACGGAAAAACAACTGCATTTTGTCCCGGAAAATGTGACAAACTGGCCTGTAAAGGGAGATGTGCTTTTGCCGTTTTCCATGGACAAGACGGTTTATTTCCCGACACTCGACCAGTATCAGTATAATCGTGGCATGGTAATACGTGCAAACGAAGGAGATGCGGTATGCTCAGTCACCGAGGGCAGGATTATAGACATATATGACAGCGCAGAGACAGGCTGTACAGTAGTGCAGGATTTAGGAGACGGCTATACGGCTACTTACGGACAGCTTGCAAATCTAACCTGCAGTGAGGGCGATGTACTTGAGGCAGGAGAAACACTTGGAACAGTTGGAAAGGTGACCAGATACTATACTGTTGAGGGAACCAATGTGTATTTTGCTATGGAACAGGATGGAAAACCGGTCAATCCTATGGACTATTTCGGAGATATATAGAGGTGAAAAGTGGAGTTTAACGAATACAATGAGAGTGTGAAAAACTGGACAAATGGCATTCTTGACAATTACAGAAAGGACGCCGAGCTCACAATCAGATATTGCCATGAGTTGATAGATTACGGAGAAAAGACAGCAGATTCAAAGCTCCTGGGCTTCGGATACTATCATCTTGCCATGACACTTTATTGCCTGAATGACTACGATAACATTTTTGATATCGTGGTCAGGGCGATAGATCATCTGGAGAAGGCGCAGAGTGGTCGACAGAGCAGATATGGATGAAAATTATACATATATTGTAAGGTGTGCTGACGGCACACTTTACACAGGTTGGACAAATGACCTGAAAAAGCGCATAAAAGCGCATAACTCCGGGAAAGGTGCCAAATATACAAAGACACGCAGACCTGTGGAGCTGGTCTATTTCGAGCACTTTGCCACGAAAGAGGAGGCAATGAGCAGGGAGTATCATATAAAACAGCTCAAGCACGCACAAAAGCAGGCTCTGATAGATGAAATGAATAAAAATAACAAAAGTATTTTTACACAAAACGGATAGTCGAAAATAACTAAAATGACCAAACGCCAGTGTGAGAATACTTATTTTTTTGCAATTCTTTGTGAAAAATTGCCAAAAAATACCTGGTGTTTTTATTAATATATACAGAAAAGACAAAATCCTCTTGCGAAACTACATGAAACTGTCTATAATAATTCTTGTGAAAACGTTACCGCAAACATTACCGAAAACAACCAATAATGTTTGCAAAGACAATTTTAATATTAAATCTTTTAGGAGGGTTTAAAATGAAAAAGAAATTAGTAACAGTATTACTCGCTTCTTCAATGGTAGCAACAATGCTTGCCGGATGTGGATCAGGAAGCGGAGACGGAACAGAGAAAGGCTCATCTGCAAAGGGCGGCGATGGCTCAGTTTACATGTTAAACTTCAAGCCGGAGACAGATCAGGCATGGCAGGATCTTGCAGAGAAGTACACAGATGAGACAGGCGTACAGGTTACAGTAGTAACAGCAGCTGATGGACAGTACAAGACAACACTTAAGTCTGAGCTTGCTAAGAAGGAGGCTCCTACAATCTTCAATATCGGAAGCACATCAGACTGCGCAGAGTATGACAAATACATATATGACTTAAAGGACAGCGAGATTTACAAGCACCTTACAGATAAGTCACTTGCACTTGAGTACAATGGCAAGATTGCATCAGTAGCTAACTGCTATGAGTGCTACGGAATCATCTACAACAAGGCAATTCTTGAGAAATACTGCAGCAACTACTCTGGAGCAGTTATCAAGTCAGTAGATGATATCAAGGATCTTGATACATTAGAGAAGGTTGCAACTGATATCAACGAGCATGTAGATGACATCAACAAAGCTTGTGACTTACATCTTACAGAGGCATTTGCTTCAGCAGGACTTGACAGCGGATCTAACTGGAGATTCACAGGACATCTCGCAGGTCTCGCACTCTACTATGAGTTCAAGGATGCAGGATGTGATCTCACAGCAGGACAGAAGGAAGTTACAGGTAAGTACATGGACAACTTCAAGAGAGTTTGGGATATGTACACAAATACATCAGCAGCAGACAAGGCTACACTTGATTCAGGAAGCTTAAATGCTGAGTCAGAGCTTGGTATGGAAGAGGCTGTATTCTACCAGAATGGTGACTGGGAGTACGCTAACTTCGCAGATGACAACGAGAACGGATACACAGTTAAGCAGTCTGACCTTTCAATGATGCCTATCTACTTTGGTGTAGATGACGAGAACGAGGGACTTGCAGTTGGTACAGAGAACCACTGGACAGTAAACGCTAAGGCAGATCAGAAGGATATTGATGCAACACTTGAATTCCTCAACTGGGTAATCACAAGTGATGACGGACGTGATGCAATCGTTAATAAAATGGGTCTTTCAGCTCCATTCGATACATTCACAGGCGACTATGAGTCAAAGAACGCTTTTGCTAATGTAGCATCAGAGCTTGCAAAGGAAGGCAAGACATCAGTAGCATGGTCATTCAACGCAACACCTTCAGTAGATGACTGGAGAGCTGATTTCCTTGCTCCACTCACAGAGTACACAGAGCGTAATGGTTCATGGGATGACGTTGCAAAGGCATTCTCAGAGAAATGGGCTTATTACTGGGATCTTCAGAACGAGCAGTAAAATTCTCTAAAAGTTAGTAAAAAGTAGTAAAAGTGGGGTGAGTGGCAGTCACTCACCCCATATTTTTTTAAGAAAGGTATATTTGTTATGGAAAAGTCGATTAGAAAAAAATTTTGGATCTTCGCTTTACCGACAATGGCAGCATTTACAATAGGATTTATTGTACCGTTCGTATATGGTATCTTCCTTTCATTTTGTAAATTCTCCACTGTTACAGACTGGAAATGGGTGGGATTTAAAAATTACACAAGGATTTTTGTTGTAAACGGCAGTGTGGATACAACCTTTATTCATTCAATCTGGTACACAGCACTATTTACAGTAGTTTCGGTACTGATTATCAATATCGTATCATTTGCAATAGCAATGGCGCTTACAAAAGGAATCAGAGGAACAAATCTTTTCCGTACAGTATTCTTCCTTCCAAACCTGATCGGTGGAATCGTACTTTCATATGTATGGCTGATGATTTTTAACTCTATCCTGCAGAACTATTCAAAGACAATCGTAAGCTCAGAGTGGTCAGCATTCTGGGGACTTATCGCAGTAGTATGCTGGCAGCAGATTGGATATATGATGATTATCTACATCGCAGGTATTCAGAATATACCGGGTGAGCTTATTGAGGCAGCAAAGATTGATGGAGCCAACAGATGGCAGCTCTTAAAGAGCGTTATTCTTCCAATGCTTATGCCGACAATCACAATCTGTACATTCCTGACATTGACAAACGGCTTCAAGCTGTTCGACCAGAACTTAGCTCTTACAGGCGGTAATCCGGGAAAGATGTCAGAGCTGCTTGCCTTAAATATCTACAACACCATGTATGGAACAACAGGATGGCAGGGCGTAGGTCAGGCAAAGGCTGTTATATTCTTTATAATTGTTGCAATTATCGCACTTGCACAGAATAAGATTACTACAAGCAAGGAGGTACAGGACTAATGGCAAAACAGAAAAAAGCGCAGGAAGTCAGTGCCGTAAGACAGGCCAAGCACGGTTGGATAATCACATTATTATTCGCTGTTTTATCAATACTTTGGATTTCACCAATCTTTATGGTGTTACTCAATTCATTTAAGAGAAAAGCCTACATATTCAAGCATCCGTTTGGAATCAGCACAGTATCTATCACTGAGGGCTTTGAAGCCTTCAAGGATGGTATGTCAAGGCTTTTCTGTAGCACATTAAACTACAAGAATGGTCTCAGAATGACACATTTCTGGGACTGCTTTGGAAATTCACTTTTCATCACAGTCGGCTCAGTAGTACTTATTGTACTCTGCTGCTCAATGTGTGCATGGTACATAGTTCGTGTAAAGACTAAGGGCACAAAGCTTATGTATACACTTTGCCTTTTCTCTATGATTGTACCATTCCAGATGGTAATGTTTACATTATCAAAATTTGCAAATATGCTTCATTTATCAAATCCACTCGGTATCATCATTGTATACCTTGGCTTTGGAGCAGGACTTGCTGTGTTTATGTTTACAGGATTTGTAAAGAGTATCTCATTAGAGATCGAAGAGGCAGCTATGATTGATGGCTGTACACCATTACAGATGTATTTCAGGGTCGTATTTCCAATACTTCGTCCTACAGCGGTAACAGTAGCGATACTTGAGGCAATGTGGGTATGGAATGATTACCTTCTTCCATCACTGGTTTTAAACATCAACCAGTACAAAACCATACCAATTGCTATTCAGTACTTAAAGCAGAGCCACGGTATGATTGACTGGGGTGCAATGATGGCCATGCTCGTGCTTGCAATTCTGCCAATTGTTATCTTCTATATTGTATGTCAGAAGTACATTATAGAGGGTGTGCTCGCAGGAGCTGTAAAGGGTTAATATAGCTTACAAGAGGATATAGTTTATGTTATTTAAGCCCCACACTTGTTAAGAAAACATGTGGGGCTTAAGCTAAATTAGCAGGTTTTGTAGTTGTGGATATATGATATAACGAGTGAAATAAATTATATCACATGGATATAATGTAAAAGGACGTATCGCTGTCCGGACGGGGAAAACAATGACAATTGTAGATATAGCAAAAGAATCGGGATACTCAGTAACAACTGTATCCCGAGTTTTAAATAACAGGCAGGATGTTTCTCCTGCAGCAAAAGAAACCATAATGAAAATAGTTGAGGCACACAACTTTGTGCCAAATACCAATGCAAAGAGGCTCAAGCAGACCATTTCCAGAAATATTTATCTGTTGGTAAAGGGTACCTCTAATATGCTGTTTGCAAACGTAGTCGAGGAAATCCAGTCGATAATAGACAGAACAGACTACTCTTTGAGCATCACATATCTGGATGAGGACAGTAATCTAAGCAGTGTGACAGACCGCATATGCAGGGAGCGAAAGCCACTTGGCATCATATTCCTCGGAGGCAGCAGGGAAGATTTCTCTGAGGATACATCGTCATTTAAGGTGCCGTGTGTTATCGTGACCACATCGGCAGAAAACTGGAGCATGGAGGAGCTGTCATCTGTTTCCATTGATGATGAGAAGGCAGGGGAAACAATCGTCGACTATCTCATTGAGCATGGACATACAAAGATAGCAGAGATTGGAGCCAATCTGGAGCTTTCACAGACAGCTCGTCTGCGACATAACGGATATCTCAACAGCTTAAAAAAGCATGGAATCACACCTGATGAGCGTTACTATGAGAGAGCGCGATTCTCATATGACAGCGCATATCGTGCGATGAAAAAGCTTTTGGAAAAGGATATAGAAATCACCGCAGTCTATGCGATTTCCGATGTCATGGCAATCGGTGCCTTAAGGGCAATACTTGACAAGGGACTCAGGGTGCCGGAAGATATATCTATCACAGGCTTTGATGGTTCGACACTTGCAGAGTACTACAATCCAAAGATTGTATCTATCAGACAGCCGCACAAGGATATGGCGGCACGCAGCGTAGAGCTTCTTTTTAACATGATAGATTTGCATAAAGGCTCATGTCATGAGATAATACCATTTGAGCTGACAGAGGGCAAGAGTGTTGCCCGGATTGATTAAAGACTATATAATATCAGCTTGTTACATTCCGGACATACAATAAACGAGGAGGAATCGCGCATGGAAGTGAATAATAAGATGAAGCACACCATAAAGGTCGCATGGGCCAAAGGGTTTTCACAGTTTTTAGCACTAGCAGGAGCAATCCTGCTAGTGTTTGTGCTATTTAAATTTGATGCAATAATGGCACAGATAGTGAGAATAATAAACATACTTATGCCAATTATCATGGGGATTGTGCTGGCGTATCTCATAAATCCGATGGTAGAGTTTTATGACAGAAAGCTAAGCAATTCGCTTGGCAAAGCCATAGAAAAGAAGTGTGGAAAGAGACCTTCTATGAGAGGGTTGTCAATACTTATAAGTCTGGCCATAATAATAGCCATTATTGTAGTGCTCATCATGATGGTGGTGCCACAGCTTGTAAGCAATATCACAAATGCGGTCAGTCTTTTACCGGATCAGATACAGGACCTTGTGAAAAAAATCACGGAGCTTGCCAAAAACAATGACAGGGCAAAGGAAATAATCACTGAGCTATACAATAACGGCATAAGCTATTTTACTGAATGGGTAAGGGACAATATGCTCGGACAGGTTACCTTTGTGATAAACGGTATTATGGGAATCTTTGGTACAGCGGTAAACTGCCTTGTTGCATTCATCGTTGCCATCTATGTCCTTCTTAGCAAGGATACCTTCAAACGCCAGACTAAAAAGCTCGTGAGCGCATTTCTGCCGGAGCGCCATATACAGGTGCTTTCAAGCATCTTAAAGGAGAGCGACAAGATATTCGGTGGTTTTATCAGTGGCAAAATCATTGATTCACTCATAATCGGAGCTATCTGTTTCGTGTGCTGCCTGATACTGCGCATGCCGTATGTAGCACTCATCAGCGTGATAGTCGGAGTGACCAATGTCATACCGTTCTTTGGACCGTACATTGGAGCCATACCAAGCACCATACTCATCATGCTCGACAGCCCGTCAAAGGGTGTGATATTTTTGCTGTTTATCATTATCTTACAGCAGGTGGACGGCAATATTATCGGACCAAAGATACTCGGTGAGTCCACAGGACTCTCACCTTTCTGGGTGTTATTTGCAATCTTCCTTGGAAATGGATTATTTGGAGTAGTGGGGCTGTTCATCGGAGTACCGACATGGGGTGTCGTGTACTACCTGATAAAGAGATATGTGAATTATCGTGTGAGGAAGAAAGAATAAACGTACTGTTAAAAAATAAGTTATAAATTTTGAAAATAGTACTTGAATACTGGAAAATATGTGTATATAATGTGTGAACGAGGCTTTGAAAAAGAGCTTGTTCACACATTTTTTTAATGGATTTTCTGCAGGGGTGAACCTGCTGGGAAAAGTTATTATGAATTGAATTTTTGGGGAGGGTATTTACACATGAAGACAGATATGACCAAAGGCAATCCAATGAAAATTATACTGCTGTTCTCGATTCCTGTTCTGATGGGAAATCTGTTTCAGCAGTTCTATAATATGGTGGACACGATTATCGTGGGGCAGTATCTGGGCTCAAAGGCGCTTGCGGCGGTTGGCTCGACAGGCTGTATTATGTTTCTGGTGCTTGGCTTTGCAAATGGAATAGCACAGGGCTTTGGAGTTATGGCAAGCCATGCGTTTGGTGCGAAAAAAGAGAAGCTTTTGAAGCATTATGTGGCTTTAGCTATCATTCTTACTGTGATTGTCTCAGTGGTGCTCACGATTCCTACAGTGCTTGCGTCGAGGCAGCTTCTTATCTGGCTCAATACACCTGATGATATACTTGTCATGGCTGATGCGTACATAAAGGTCATTTTTGCGGGAATTTTCTGCACCATGTCCTACAATGTGGCTTCCGGTCTTTTGCGAAGCATCGGAGACAGCAAGACTCCGCTGTATTTTTTGATTTTTTCATCTGTATTGAATATTGTGCTGGACATATTCTTTATCGTGGTGGTGAAGGCAGGCACGGCAGGAGCTGCTTATGCGACAGTTATATCGCAGGGAATTGCTGCAGTTTTGTCATTTATCGTGATGTTTAAGAAGTATGATTTGCTGCGCACCAGCCGTGAGGATTATTACATGGATTGGAACGGAATCTGGCGCATGCTCTCAATCGGTCTGCAGATGGCACTCAACTATTCAATCACTGCTATCGGAACGATGATCTTCCAGGCTGCGGTCAATGTGTTCGGTTCGCAGGTGGTAGCTGCGTATACCGCCGCATCCAAGGTCAGCAATATCGCGACACAGACCATGCCTACACTTGGAACAGCCGCTGCGACTTACTGCGGACAAAATCTTGGAGCAGGAAGATACGACAGGATATTTAAGGGTATGAAGTCATGCTTTTTCATATGTATAGGCTGCGCAGTTTTAGCGGCAGCAATTAACTGCTTTGTCGGACCGTACATGATAGGCTGGTTTATCACATCGCCTACGGCAACTGACATTGACTGTGCTATGAAATATCTGAAAATCGCGAGTGTCTTCATGCTTCCTCTTGCATGGATTTTTGCATACAGAAACGGTCTGCAGGGACTTAACAAGGGTCTTGTGCCTATGCTTAGCGGTGCGATGGAGCTTGTGTCGAGATGGATTGCAATACTTGCCCTGTCAAAGCCATTTGGTTACGGCGGTGTGTGCTTTGCAGATCCGGCAGCCTGGCTTACAACAGGAATACTACTTATTGTGACCTACTATGTGTGGGAGATGCGCATGAGAAAGAAGATACAGATAAAATAGATTTCACACAAATTGGTTTATTCGTGGTACAATTAAGCCACGGATAAATCAATTTCATTTACAGAGATAAAGAGGCGGATTGCATGAATTATTATGAGCTTTCAAACACTGTCACCCCTGATACCATTGGATACAAAAATGGCTTATGGCAGAAAAGATATGTGCAGATTTACAGAGTATTGACTGTTGTATGGAGTGTTTTGACATTAAGCTTGTTGTTTGGAATGTTCCATAGGGATGACTATAGTTCAGGAATGATTAAATCATGTTTATTGCTCTTTTTTGCAGGTATTATTTTTCTGGTGTTGATGCTGATCGCTGTTGTTAATATATCAGCGAAAAGGACAGAGAATTGGAGCCTTCAGGACAGGCATGATTACAATTTGGCTATGTACAGAACCAGATACAGGAATAATAGGCAGCTTCAGTCAGTTGTGTTGATAGTGATGGCTAAGCAGCAGCTTCTTATGTCAAACTATGATCTGGCCGCACAGGCTCTTGCAATGGTTGATATCAATTGTGTGAAGCTGCCATATTTAAGAGATTATTATTTTTGCAATGCTGCAGTTTTGTTCCTATGTGATAAGCCGGGCTGGCAGGAGTGGCTGGATAAGTGCTATGCTGTGCCGGCGAATCAAAAGCAGATGACGGACATGCAGATTGGTGCATTGTTTTTATCAGAAAATGCAAAAATGGATTTGTGTCAGGCAATTTACGCAGACACCAGGATAAAGCATAAGTGGCCGACAGAAATTGTAGTTACTGCGATATTGGTGTTGTATGCAGGAATTTTCTATGGAGTAGGAGGCTTACTGTCTCGAGGATATCACTATAGATACTGGTTCGAGCTGTCGTCTGTTCTGATAACATACGCAGGCTGTATGGTCTTGTCGCTTTACTGGATAATCAGGTGGATATTATTCAGTGACAGCGTATCTAAAAAGTCCGGAGGGGTAAGGCTATTCAGAAAAGTAATACTCATAGTCATGTGGCTGTGTTTGATGGCTGCCATGGTTATTAATCTGATAATTTCATTCATCGGTATGGATACGGAGAAAAAGGCATATGCGAATGGTCTTATCTGCATGAGTACTTCGGATGGATATAGCACTGATGAATACTATAACATCAAGGTTGGACCTTTCCTGAGACGAAGTCTGACATTCAAGGAAACAATAAAGTTTGGACTTATAAACGATGATGACAGCACCGGAGACAGTGGAAATGATGCTGGTGATAGTGGTGCAAATGACAGTGAAAACAGCACTGAGAATAATTCACAGTCATACAATGACGCTTCTGAAAATACAGAAAATGAGAATGCAGAAAATGAGAATGCAGGAAATGAGAACGCTGACGAAAGTCTGGATATAGAAAGCATGGCCGTATATGATTACATGTCAGCTGCAGGGATACTCTCAGCCGGGGATGCCGGTATTATTCGCAACGGTTCCACAGCTAAAGGTACTTTTTATTCTGTTTTCGAAACCGGCGAGGCTGATGGAAATACGTATGAGAATAGGTTAGTTTATGACAGAGTTTCCGAAAATGGACAGTGTGATTTGTTTGTTTATGAGCAGTTGGTTAGTGGCTCAGATACAAGGCTACTGGGATTTTATGCTGTAAATAAAACCACAAATGAGGTTTTCTCAGCGGATAGAAACTCATGGGGTGGTGTGAGCAGCAGGGAATATCAGGACGCAACAGGAGAAAATTAGGCTGGTACATGTCACATAAACGATGTACTAGCTGGTTGTCTCCCTGCGAATCAGCACAGGCGCTATCTTTTTGTGCGTTGGCGCCAAATCTGGCTCAGGCTTTCTTTGTTTGCGGTTATCCATCTGCTTGACGAGCAAATCCATGGCGGTTCTTGCGATTACATCTATCTGCTGGCCGATGGTGGTGATTGGAATTATGGCTTCGTTGGCAATTGGTGAATTGTCGAAGCCGACTATCTCATAGCTGTCCGGAAAGCAGCCGTATTTTTGTATGACAAGATTCAAAAACATGTTGGCATATGTGTCGTTTGCCAGGAATACCCCTTTCTTTTTATCAGGATATTTCTCATCTATATTGTTAAAAATCACCTTCATCTGAGAAAATAAATCGTTGTACGAATCACCGGATACGTTCAGACTGAGCTCATAGGGAATATTGTGCTCGGTACAGGTGTCCTCAAACGCACGGATTCTGTCGTAAGCCGGGACATACTTTGGTACATCTACATTGACATGGATGAGGATATCACATTTGTCACGTATTAAAAGAGATGTGGCCTGAAGCGCACCCATATAGTTGTCGGAGGCGACACTGCTTATATGCATGGATTCTCGCTCGATTGCGACAATTGGAATGTGGTATGAAGCAAGCTTTTCAGATGAGAGAGTGTGACTTAGCACGATAAGACCCTCTATCTGATAAGCTAAAAGTTCATCAATGTAGTTTTCTTCCTCAGCCGCCCCCTTGTCACTCATAAAGATGAGAAACTTATAGTGATAGTTAGCGTAAGTGGCTAAAAGCTGTGTGAGCATCTCAGAGTAGTAGTGCAGGTAAAGGTTTGGCACTATTATGCCGACAAACTCGCTCTTACCGTTTGCAAGCACCTTTGCGAGCTTATTCTTCTTATAGCCGAGCTCATCAAGCGCACGGGAAATCTTTTCCTGATTCTCCAGTGTCAGAGAGTCCGGATGATTGAAATATCTTGAAATCGTTGTTTTTGAAAAGTGTGTATATTCCGCAATATCTGCAAATGTAACCTGTTTTTTTCCCATGGGATGTCTCCTTATAAAAATTACTTATATTACAAATGTTTATAAACAGTATACAGCGCAATTTCCAAAATATCAACAAAAAAGTAACCGGTTACTTTTTTTGAGAAAAGTATTGACACAGCATAAATGATATTGTATTATCAAATTACAAAGTAACCGGTTACTTTACCGGTTACACAAGAGCGTAAATTAAGTAAAAAAGACAAAATGTGAAAGAGAGTGGAGGTCACAGCAAATGAAAGAAAAAAAGCAGTCATTGAAAAGCAAAGTGACATATGTGAAGAAAAACTGGATGTTGTACATATTTTTCCTTATGCCGGCACTTTTACTGACAATTATATTCAAGTATGTTCCGATGGGCGGACTGCTCATAGCATTCAAGGATTACAATGTCATAAAGGGTGTGCTGGGGAGTCCATGGGTCGGGCTTGAATATTTCAAGAGATTTTTATCATCACCTGATTTTATGAACTACCTTATGAATACGTTAAAGGTAAGTATTTACGGATTGTTATGGGGATTTCCGGTACCGATCATACTTGCACTGCTTCTGAATCGTATTCGCAAAGAGGGCATCAAGAAAAAGATACAGCTTCTGATTTACGCACCAAATTTTATCTCAGTTATTGTACTTTGTGGTATGGTTCGTATGTTTTTATCACCAATCGGACCTATGAACAAGCTGCTCGGTATCAGCACAAACTGGATGACAATGCCGGCTGCATTCAGGACAATCTACATAGCGAGCGGCATCTGGCAGGGAGCAGGCTGGGCTTCAATCATGTATACAGCGGCATTATCCAATGCGAGCAAGGAGCTTGAGGAGGCAGCGAGAATGGATGGCGCAAACATCTTCCAGCAGATGTGGTATGTTGAGCTTCCGGCTATTAAGAATATTATAGTGATACAGTTCATCCTGCAGGCAGGAAATATTATGAGTATCGGTTTCGAGAAAGCCTACGCGTTACAGACAGATATGAACTTACCGGCATCGGAAATTCTTTCTACATATGTATACAGAATCGGACTTTTGAATGGAGACTATGGTTATTCAACAGCGGTTGGTCTTTTCAACTCGGTAATCAACGTAATATTGCTGATTATAGTCAATGCGGTTGTAAAGAAGCTAAACGATGGTGAAGGAATCTAGGAGGAAAGTGCAATGGAAAAAGATATGACGATAAAAATCAAATATTCACGGACTGATAAAATTGTTCTTGGAATTGGATATACACTTCTTGGGTTGTTTGTGCTTGCAATAATTGTTCCGTTAGTATATGTAGTGCTGGCATCTTTCATGGATCCGACAGTACTTAACAATCAGGGACTGAGCTTCAACATAAAGGACTGGACTATTGATGCATACAGACGAGTTCTGGAAAATGACATGATATGGCGCGGATTTTTTAATTCGTTTTTTTACTCAATAGCGTTTGCGGCAATCTCAGTATTTGTCACAATCCTGGCAGCGTATCCTATGTCTAAAAAGGAATTTGTCGGAAGAAAATTTTTCAATGTGATTTTTATTATCACAATGTTTTTTGGAGGAGGAATGATTCCTACATTCATCCTTATAAATCAGCTCCATATGGTAAACACTGTATGGGCAATCCTCATTCCGGGCGCTTTCAATGTGTGGAATATGATTTTGGCGAGAACCTATTATCAGTCAGTGCCAAATGAGCTTCGTGAGGCATCAGCCATCGACGGAGCAAATGAAATACAGCATTTCTTTAAGATTATGCTTCCGGTTTGTAAGCCGATTATTGCGGTGCTTATGCTTTGGTCATTTGTAGGAATGTGGAACAGCTACTTTGATGCAATGATTTACCTGAATGACGCAAATCTCCAGCCATTACAGCTTGTACTGCGTTCAATTCTCGTGCAGAATACACCTCAGCCGGGCATGATTGCAGATATCCAGAGTACAGCTGAGATGGCAAAGGTTGCAGAGCAGCTCAAGTACGCTACAATTGTTGTATCAAGTTTACCACTTTTGATTATGTATCCATTTTTCCAGAAATATTTTGATAAAGGAATCATGGTTGGATCTGTTAAGGGCTAACAGAAAGGATGAGTATGGATATGAAAAAAAGAAGCTTCAAAAAATTAATTACACTTTCGCTTACACTTGCAATGCTGACAGGTGTGGCAGGCTGTGGAAAGCAGCAGAGCTTAAATGCCGAGACAAATCCGGACACACCGGTATCAGATGTGCAGTTTCCTCTGAAGGAGAAGGCTGAGCTGTCATTTATCACAAGTGCACCGGCCACATCCACACAGGATCCTAATGAGAGGACTATCTTCAAGAGAATGGAGAAGCAGACCAACGTGCATATCGACTGGACATGCTTCGTTTCAGACCAGTTCTCTGACAAGAAGAATCTGGCATTGGCGCAGTTTGGTAATCTGCCGGATGGACTGTTTAATGCAGGTATGAGTGATTACGACCTGCTCAGATATGCAAAGCAGGGTATCATCATTCCGGTTGAGAATCTGATTGACAAATATATGCCTAATCTTCAGGCAGTTTTTGAGAAATATCCTGAATATAGGACAATGTGTACCGCACCGGACGGACATATCTATTCATTTCCTTGGATAGAGCAGCTTGGCTCAGGAAAAGAAGCTATCCAGGCAATAGGCGATATTCCTTATATCAACAAGAAGTGGCTTGATTATCTGGGACTTGATGTACCGACTACCACAGACGAGCTCGAGCAGGTGCTTATTGCATTCAGAGATCATGCCGATGAGCTGGAGCAGAAATTTGATATCGAGGGTGGGGTTATTCCTATGTCATTTATTATAAACAACGGTGACCAGGATCCAGCCATCCTCATGAACGGCTTTGGTGAGGGTTATGGTGATACAGGTGACCACTTTGCAGTAACAGATGAGGGAAAAGTCATCTATGCTCCGACACAGGAGGGCTACAAGGAGGGTATCGAGTGGCTTCACAAGCTTGTCACAGAGGATTTGATTGACCCTGAGGCATTTACACAGGAGTGGTCAACATATGTAGCAAAGGGTAAAAACCACAGATACGGGCTCTGCTTTACATGGGACATTGCAAACATTGACAATAACACAGATTACGTCATGCTTCCTGCTCTCACAGGACCTGACGGAGTCAGAAATATCACGAGACAGAACAACAGTGAGACGAGTGGTTTCGACAGAGGACGATGCGTACTGACATCAAGCTGCAGGAATACGGCTTTGGCAGCGGCATGGATTGACCAGATGTACGCTCCAATCCAGTCACCACAGAATAACTGGGGAACATACGGCGAGAAAGATTCGTTCAACATCTTTGAGATGAGCACAAACGATGAGGGTGGACAGATGTTAAAGCATATGGATCTGGGCGATCAGTCACCGGTTGAGGTGCGTGAGGCGCAGTCTGTAAACGGACCGCTTGCTGTTTTAAATGAGTACTATGATGTTTATGTGACAGAGCCTGCAGATGCCAAGTGGCGTCTCGACAACATGCATGAGGCTTATCTGAAGGACATGAACAGTAAGTATGTCTATCCAAACGTGTTCATGAGCATAGATGACACCAACAAGGTGTCACAGTACGACACAGACATCAAGAAATATGCTGAGCAGAAAAAGGCCGACTGGATATTAAACGGCGGCATTGATAAGGAATGGGATTCATACCTTAAGAAACTTGATAAATATGGTTTACAGGATTATCTGAAGATAAAGCAGAAATATTTTGACAGCTATCAGAAATCCCTTGAGAGTACGTCAGAGGGCAAATAGGTTACTGTTCATAATTCTGTATTACCGGCAAAGCAAACAGAATTGGAGGATTTGAATGAGCGAATTATTGGAAAAAGCAAGAAGCTACGAGGCAAAAAAAATAGCTGCTACAGATAAAGAGAGTAAACCTTTGTTTCATATCAGTGCACCGGCAGGATGGATTAATGATCCGAATGGATTTTCTGTCTATAACGGAAAAATTCATCTGTTTTATCAGTACTATCCATATCTGCGTGAGTGGGGACCTATGCATTGGGGGCATAGTACGACAAGCGATATGATTAAATGGGAGCAGCTTCCGTGTGTTCTGGCACCTGACGAGGAATATGATAAAAAAGGATGTTTCTCAGGAAGTGCCATTGAGGCAGATGGTAAGCATGTGCTTGTATACACAGGTGTCACAAGTATTAAACTTCCTGACGGCAGTGAGCAGGAGAGACAGAACCAGTGCATCGCATTTGGAGACGGACTTAATTATGTGAAGCATGAGAATAATCCTGTTGTGACAGGCGATATGCTTCCTGAAAACTGCAGCAGAATCGATTTCCGTGACCCTAAAATATGGAAAGAGGATGACACATATTATCTTATAGTTGGAAGCAAGGACTTAAACAATGTGGGACAGGTAGTGCTCTGCTCTTCAAAAAACCTGACCGATTGGCAGTTTGAGACAATCCTTGCGGCAAACAGCACAGGCAAAATAGGTACCATGTGGGAGTGCCCGGACTTCTTTGGGCTGGAGGATAAGCATGTGCTCATCTGTTCACCGCAGAGTATGAAGGCAGACAAATATGAGTTTCATAACGGACACAACTCTGTATATTTTCTGGGGGATTATGATAAAGAAAATCATGTATTTATCAAGGAAGAGCCGCACACACTTGACTATGGCATGGACTTTTATGCGCCACAGACTACACTGCTTCCGGACGGACGCCGCGTGATGATTGCGTGGATGAAGTCATGGGATGCATGTGTCGTTCCTGATTCGCAGGATTGGCAGGGCATGATGACACTGCCTCGTGAGCTTGAAATAAAGGACGGCCGTATCTGGCAGAAGCCGGTTAAGGAAATAGAAAATTATCGTGCAAACAAGTGTCATTATACAGATAAAAAAATAGACTGCTACACGACCTTTGATGGCATAAAGGGCCGCACTCTCGACATGACAGTGGAGCTTTCAGGCGAGGAGTACAATAACTTCACTGTTGAAATGGCATGCGATGATGAGTATGGTACAGTGTTTACCTACAACAGAGTCGCAGGCGTGCTCGAGATTGATCGTACCTGCTGTGGCGTCACAAAGGATGTTGTCTGTGTCAGAAAAATTAAAATTGTAGATACAGACAGAAAGCTAAAGCTTCGTTTCATCATGGACAGACAGTCTATAGAGCTCTTTATCAATGACGGACAGCAGGTCGCAACCACAGCTATCTGTACACCTCTTCAGGCAGACGGAATCAGCTTTAACTGTGACGGAAGTGCTGTTGTGGATATTGAAAAATATGATATAATATGATATAATTTTATAATATGAAAGCATATCAGTAGAGCATACAAATAATAACCGGACAAATTATTAGTCCGGTTATTTGCAGAATGATATACAGGATATTTTGACAGGAAAGAAAGAGGTACAATATGGATGTAGTTGCATTAGGTGAATTACTTATAGATTTTACAGAAAACGGTACAAGTGCGCAGGACAATAAGCTTTTTGAGGCTAATCCGGGTGGAGCTCCATGTAACGTGCTTGCCATGCTTCAAAAGCTCGGTCATCAGACTGCTTTCATCGGAAAAGTGGGACAGGATGCGTTCGGAAGGCTGCTTGTTGATGCCGTAAAGGAGCAGGGCATCGACACAACAGGCGTGCGCTATGATGATAATGTCCATACCACTCTTGCATTTGTCCAGACCGCAGCAGACGGAGACAGAGATTTCTCATTTTACAGAAATCCGGGAGCAGATATGATGCTGACAGCGGATGAGGTGGATTTATCCCTTGTGAGAAACGCAAAAATTTTCCACTTCGGAAGTCTTTCAATGACAGATAAGATCTGTGAGAATGCGACAAAGCATGCAATAGCTGCCGCAAAAGAGGCAGGCGTACTGATTTCCTTTGACCCTAATCTGCGCAAACCGCTCTGGAAGAGCATGGACGATGCAAAAGAGAAGATAAGCTGGGGCCTGAGTCAGTGTGACATCTTAAAAATATCTGATGATGAGATTGAATTCATGACAGGCGAAAAGGACATAAAGACAGGTGTGAAGAAGCTCATAGATGAGTATCACATTCCGTTTATCTGTGCCACCATGGGCAAAAACGGAAGTATGGCATTTTTTGACGGACATATCGTGGAGGCAGCTCCGTTCCTGCGAGATGACACTGTCGAGACTACAGGTGCAGGAGATACCTTCTGTGCGTGCCTGCTTCACGATGTGCTGGAGCATGGTATCAATGACCGGAAGGATGACGATGTGAAAAAGATGCTCACATTCGCAAATGCAGCAGCTTCGCTTATTACCACGAGAAAGGGCGCACTTCGCGTGATGCCTGAGAAGGGTGAGGTTGAGGCTGTGATTAAGTAGTTATAATTTAATACGATAAAAGAGATTATACTCTTCTTAATCTATGTTTAAAAACGTGATTAAGAAGAGTATATTTGTTTCTTGCAGTGCATAATTGTATTGGCTATAATATCATATATAAAACAATGATTTGAGACTATACAGGGAGTCAGATATGGTAAAAACGATTGGTATTGGGAAACAGGATTTTGCTTCTGTTATAGAAGATAATTGCTTTTTTGTGGACAAAACGAGCTTTATAAAGGAATGGTGGGATTCAAAGGATGATGTGACTCTCATCACGCGTCCGAGGCGTTTTGGAAAAACACTTAATATGAGCATGCTTAACTGCTTTTTTTCAAATCAGTATAAGGACAGGAGCGATTTGTTTGATTCATTGTCTATATGGGAGGATGAGGACTATCGAAAAATTCAGGGTACTTATCCTGTGATTTTTATGAGCTTTGCTTCGGTTAAGGCCGACAATCTGGGAGATGCAAAAATCCAGATAAAAGCACAGATAGAGGCTGTTTACAAAAGGCACAGATATCTGCTTGAGGGGGATACTCTGACAGCAGACGAAATAGCTGATTTTGAAGGAACAAATACCAGGATGGGTGATGCTGAGAGTGGATTAAAATTAAATATTTTGTGTGAGTATTTTCATCGTTACTGGGGAAAGAAGACGATAATTATCCTTGATGAGTATGATACTCCTATACAGGAGGCATATCTTCATGGATATTGGAATGAGTTTACTGCATATATAAGAAGCCTGTTTAATGCAACGTTCAAGACAAATCCGTATATGGAGCGTGCTATTATGACAGGAATCACGCGTGTATCAAAGGAATCAATTTTTTCAGACCTCAATAATCTGAATGTAATAACCACGACCTCAAGCAGTTATGCAACGAGCTTTGGATTTACAGAGAATGAAGTTTTTGATGCAATGGAAGAGTATGGTCTGTCCGGTGAAAAAGATACTGTAAAAAAATGGTATGACGGTTTTAAATTTGGAAATCACAGTGATATTTATAATCCATGGTCTATAACGAATTTTCTAAAGGAAAAACAGATAAGTCCATACTGGGCATCTACCAGCTCAAACGGTCTGGTAAATCGTTTGATCAGAACAGCATCTGCAGAAATAAAATCTATGATGGAAACACTTCTGGAAGGCGATTCTGTGGAGGTTAGCATTGACGAACAACTGGTGTTTGAACAGCTCGATAACGATGAAAATGCCATTTGGAGTCTTTTGCTTGCCAGCGGTTATTTAAAGGTTGATTCCTTAGAAAAAAGAGGTCTTACGCTTGAACCGTGGTATCATCTGAGCATTACAAATCTTGAAACCGTAAGTATGTTTTCAAATATGTTCAGAGGATGGTTTAATGCCTCTGTTTCGAATTATAATGGATTCATAAGGGCATTGCTTAGAGGCAATGTAAAGGAAATGAACATATACATGAATGAGGTCGCTTTATCTACCTTCAGCAGCTTTGACAGCGGAAAGCATCCTTCGGGAAAATCTGAACCGGAGAGATTTTATCATGGTTTTGTCTTAGGCCTGCTGGTCGAGCTTAGAGATAAATATGAAGTGCAGTCAAACCGTGAAAGTGGCTATGGCAGATATGATGTGATGATCATTCCACGTGATAAAAATTCGCAGGCTGTAATAATAGAATTTAAGGTTATTGATTCGCAAGAGGAGACATCACTGGATATGACTGCGGATAGTGCTTTGAAGCAGATTGAAGAGAAAAATTATGATGCAAAGCTTTTGGAACGAGGATATAAAAGAGAAGCAATTCAACATTATGGTTTCGCATTTGAAGGAAAGAAAGTATTGATAAAGAAGGCACAAATCTAAATGAAACAAAAATTATCAGTTGCACCAACACTCAAAAACTACGACAAGAAAAATCTCCCAAAGGACATTCTTGCGGGAATCATCATCATGGCGGTTTCGATTCCTATATCGATGGGCTATGCGCAGATATCCGGGCTACCGGCGGTATATGGCTTGTATGGCTCGGTATTCCCAATCATATTGTTTGCTCTGTTTTCCACATCACCGCAGTTTATATTCGGTGTGGATGCTGCTCCGGCGGCGCTTGTCGGAGCAGCAGTGCTTGGCATGGGAATAGAGGCAGGAAGCAAAGAGGCCATGACGGTTGTACCGGTGTTTACATTTTTTGTGGCACTGTGGCTTTTGGCATTTTACTTCATGAATGCCGGAAAGCTGGTGAACTACATATCTGCGCCGGTTATGGGCGGATTTATCACAGGCATATGTACTACAATCATACTGATGCAGGCGCCAAAGCTCATGGGCTCTGCGGCAGGAACCGGAGAGCTTTTTGAACTGTCTGAGCATATATGGGAGGCCTTACACCACATAAATGCAGCCGCACTTGTCATGGGGATTGTAGCGCTTGCCATTTTGGTTGTGAGTAAGAGGCTTGTTCCAAAGTTTCCTATGGCGGTTGTGCTCATGGTAACAGGCGCGCTTTTTACATATTTTGGACCGGTAAAGGAGTGGGGAGTGCCGACTCTTTCAGCAGTTGAGCCCGGCATGCCGCGGTGGTATATACCGGATTTCGAGGCAGTTTTTTCAGTTCAAAAGGCCTCAGAGGTAATAGTTTTAAGTCTTTCGGTTGCTGTTGTCATCATGGCAGAGACACTTCTGGCAGAAAACAATTTCGCACAGAAAAACGGATACAGAATAGATGATAACACGGAGCTTTTGGCATTTTCCATAGGAAATATGGCTGCGGCTTTTACGGGCTGCTGTCCGATAAACGGTTCAGTGTCACGAACTGCGATGAGCGAGCAGTACGAGGGTAAGACACAGCTCACAGGGCTTGTTGCAGGCGTTTCCATGATAGCAGTGCTTCTTTTTTGCACAGGCTTTATAGGATATCTGCCGGTTCCGGTGCTCACGGCGATTGTCATATCAGCGCTCATGGGTGCCACGGAGTTTCATCTGGCAAAGAGACTGTGGAAGGTCAGCAGGACAGAATTTTTCATATTTGTTGGTGCTTTTTTCGGAGTACTTATTCTGGGTACGATAAACGGAGTTTTGATAGGAATCATTTTGTCTTTTGCCGAGATGATAATCAGAAGCGCAAAGCCGGCCACCTGCTTTCTCGGTGTGCAGCCGGGACACAGTCATTTCCGCGATATCAGGGAGAGCACAAACATCCACGAGATTGACGGTGTGATTATTTACAGATTTTCGAGCGGCCTGTTTTTTGCAAATGCAAAGGTACTTGTGCGTGATATTGAGGACCACCTAAAGCATGATACAAAAGCTGTCATAATCGATGCCGGAGCTATCGGAAGTATTGATATCACAGGAGCTGACAGCATAGAGTCACTTTACCGCTCACTGAAACAAAAAGGTGTAAAGCTATACATAACAGAGCACATTGCAGAGCTCAACGAGCAACTCAGGAAGCTGGGCTTAGGTTATTTAATTGAGCAGGGCTGTGTCAGAAGGACAATACATATTGCGCTAAAGGATATGGGAATAAACAGACCTTATCCGCTTGAGGGTGGCGTAGATAACGAGGAGCGCAGTGCCTCAAGAAAGCGTGCTGACAACAGAGTGCAGGAGTTTGTCTGGGCGTTTGGCGCCGAGAGTGAGGAGCAGATTGAAAAGCAGATAAAGCTTCAGATAGAACAGCTCAAAAAGACAAAGGATATAGAGGAAATCATGCATGGCCGCTGGGCGCATATGGATGAGTTTGACCAGGATGAGTGGCTGGAGCATCTGGAGGAGCATCTGAAAGAAATCGTCAACATATCAGGAAAGGATGTGCACACGCTTGCGGCAGATATCGAGATGCACCGTCGCGAGGTGCATGAGCGTATAGCAAGAGAGCATCCGGAGCTTGCAGAGCGGTTTGCACAGAGGAGACACCTGCTTGATAAGCATCTGAAGGAGAGAAGGCCTGAGGTCTACAGGATTATCGTGCAGCTAAGGGAGGACAACAAGCATAAATGAACATAAACCAGACACTCAAACAATACTTTGGCTACGACAGTCTTAGAACAGGGCAGGAGGAGCTCATAAACGGCATACTTGCAGGGCACGATGTGCTCGGTATCATGCCGACAGGCGCAGGAAAATCGCTGTGCTACCAGCTTCCGGCGCTTATGCTTAAAGGAATTACGCTTGTCATTTCGCCACTTATCTCGCTTATGTCAGATCAGGTCAAGGCTTTAAACCAGGCAGGAGTGCATGCCGCCTATATCAACAGCTCACTGACCGAAAACCAGATAAGGATGGCACTTTCGTATGCCTCACAGGGGCGATACAAGATAATCTATGTCGCTCCGGAGCGCCTCAACACGCCGCGTTTTCTGGATTTTGCCTGCAACGCGGACATATCAATGCTGACAGTTGATGAGGCACACTGTATATCGCAGTGGGGGCAGGATTTTAGACCGAGCTATCTGGAAATTGCCGGATTTTTAACGAGACTTCCAAGACGACCGATAGTCAGTGCGTTTACAGCGACCGCCACGGAGCGCGTGAAAAATGATATAGTGGCTTCGCTTGGACTTAACAATCCGGTTACTATGGTGACTGGGTTTGACAGACCTAACCTGTTTTTCAGGGTTGTTACAAGAAAGGGAGGCAGCCAGAAGGACAACAGTATCATCAATTATGTGAAAAAGCATGAGGACGAAAGTGGAATAATATACTGCGCAACGAAAAAGAATGTGGATAAGCTGTATACTCTTTTAAATGAGCAGGGCATTTCGGTGGGCCGTTACCACGCAGGGCTTTCAAATGATGAACGTAAGCAGAATCAGGAGGATTTTACATATGACAGAATCCGTGTGATGGTTGCCACAAACGCATTTGGAATGGGAATCGACAAGTCAAATGTGAGATATGTGCTGCATTACAACATGCCACAGAGCCTCGAGTATTACTATCAGGAGGCCGGAAGAGCGGGACGAGACGGTGAGGAAGCGGAATGTGTGCTGTTTTTCTCAAAACAGGATATCATGATAAACAAGTTCCTTCTGCAGAATAAGGCTTCAGCAGGCGATGTGGCATCCGACATGCAAAAGACAGCCAATGACAGGAGGAAGCTGCAGCAGATGATAAATTACTGTGAGACGGACAAATGTCTGAGGGAGTTTATACTTTCATATTTCGGAGATACAACGCCATGCATCTGCAACAAATGCAGCAACTGTGTGGTTGTGGAGGATGAAGAGGAGGAGACATACGTTGAAACCGGCAAAAAGCGCAAAAAGGCAGCACAGCTTGCAGGGCTTAACGAGCTTGGTGCTGCGCTGTTTGAAAAGCTGCGCAGCGTGCGTACAGAGCTTGCTGCAGAAAAGTCGGTGCCTCCGTATATCATCTGCTCCGACAAGACCTTAAAGGATATGTGCGCAAAGCTGCCACGGGATAAGGAACAGCTTGCCGATGTGTACGGAATGGGTGAGCAGAAGATACAAAATTATGGTGAAGCGTTTGTGACGGCGGTAAATTCATTTGTTGCAGATAACCCAAATCCATCAGGCAGTACGACCGGTGAAAGACCACAGACTGTTTTAAGTGATGAGGAGGCTGTTGAAATCGGCAGCACGAGAAAAAAGAAGCTTCCGTTTTACATCGAGCCACAGAAGCTTGATGAGGTAGAGCTCACCGACAAATGCAGGCTTACAGAGCTTACGAACAAAATAAATGAGCTGTGTCCTGCGGATAAGGAGCACAAAAAGCTTGCAGCCTCGTTTATAAACGAGCTTCTTATTGCAGAGGGATATCTGGAGGAAGTTACAGAAGACGGGAACAAGATAAAGCGTGTCACCGAAAAGGGACGAAGCGTAGGAATAGATGAGGAAGAGCGCAAGGCAAAATTTGGTGGAAGCTATTACGCTATCACCCACTCGAAGCAGAGCCAGCAGGTGATAATAGAAATGCTGAAAAAACACTATAGCGGAATTAAACCATAGGTGTAAATGGACTTTAGATAAACTGGATATATAAATTTATATAAAATTGGATATATACTTGATGCCACATAAGAGTATTATATAGTTTAATTGTAATATTTAGGAGGCATTTTATGAGAAACGAAAAAGTTCAAAAACTCACACTTACAGCACTTATGGCAGCTTTATCATATGTCATATTCACATTTTTACAGATTAAGGTCACATTACCGGGTGGCAGCGCCACATCCTTTCACCTTGGCAACGCAGTCGTAGTACTTGCAGCTTTGCTCTTAGGCGGAGTATACGGAGGAATCGGTGGAGCAATCGGAATGACAATCGGTGATTTACTTGACCCGATATATATCACCGGAGCACCAAAGACATTTTTCCTCAAGCTTATGATTGGTGTTATCACCGGTCTTGTAGCACACAAGCTTGGAAAGATTACATATTCAACCGACAAGAAGCATGTATTTAAATGGACAGTCCTTGCAGCATGTGCAGGAATGCTCTTCAACTTTATTTTTGACCCGATTATAAGCTATTTCTACGATATGCTTATCCTCGGAAAGCCGATGGCACAGCTCAAAATCGCATGGAGCGTGACCACAACAGGAGTCAATGCAGTGATATCGGTGATTGCTGCAACAATCGTGTATGTGGCACTGAGACCGGTGCTCATCAAGGCAAATCTGTTTTTCAAGATTGGCAAAGAAAAATAATAGTTACATAATTTCATAAAAAAATCCACATACATCATGTGATGAAATCACGAAGAGATGTAGGTGGATTTTTTCTTTTAACAATGCCATATAACTCCTCTTATAAGTATGAACAAATAGAGATATTAATTATGCGATTCTACAGCGATGGCAAATGCACGTATCCTTTCCGGATTCTTGCCCGCTCCGTCATCATTTTCCACACCTGATGATACATCGACTCCGTCAGGATGCACGGCTTCAATTGCCATGCGCACATTGTCTGGATTTAAGCCACCTGCGAGCAGCAGCAGCTTTTCATCGCGGGGGATATTGTCAACCAGCTTCCAGTCAAAGGTTTTTCCACTGCCGGGTTCGATGGCATCAAACACATAGCCTGCGATGCGTGAATCGTTGTGATACTTTTCATAGCTGTCCATATCAGAGACGTTGAAGGCTTTAAGAATCGGGATAGCTTTTGCTGCCTCCGCCTCTGTCTCCGGAATTTCCCCATGTATCTGGACATAGTCAAAGCCTGCAGCCTCAATCTGTCTGACCTGCTCTATGGATGGCGAAACTACAACGGCGACTCTTTTGATGGAAGCATCAAGGGCTGCCATAATCTCCTTTGCCTGTTCGATGGATATATTTCTCTTACTCTTTGGAAAAAATAACACCATACCCGCAAAATCAACGTGATTTTCGTTGAGATACCGTGCTTCGGCAGGTGAAGTCAGACCGCAGATTTTTACTTTGGTGTTGGAATTTATATTTATATCTTTATTGTTATTATTATATATATTCTGTGTATTCATATCCTAAGAATAGCATTGTTGCAGGTTGATCGCAAGTGGATATATGTTAAATTAATGAGCATTAATTGCAAGTGGATTTACGTTAAATTATTGAGTATAGTTCGCAAGCCGCGGGTACCATGGTGCACACACTATCCCGCGAAAGCGAATAGCGGAGCTGCTTAGAGACTGTAGAATTGTGCTATGCAAAGCAGAAATGCCGAGGCATGGACGCCGAGGCAAGGAGAAATCGAGCCATGGATGGCG